>Ga0169931_10001381_pt1 | contig 40169 bp, 39 predicted proteins | sample Kivu_15m_20L_FD_129675 | JGI IMG/M metagenome (GOLD analysis project Ga0169931, IMG submission 129675) | Freshwater microbial communities from Lake Kivu, Western Province, Rwanda to study Microbial Dark Matter (Phase II) - Kivu_15m_20L... | ecosystem: Environmental > Aquatic > Freshwater > Lake... | reverse complement strand
CGGGGCGGCGGGGATCAACATCGAGGACATGGACGTCGGACGGGATCCGACGGGTGCGCCGTCGACCATGGTGCTCGCGACCTCCCAGCCGGTGCCCGACACGGTCGTCGCCGAGCTGCGGGCCCGGCCCGGCATCATCAGCGTCCACGCGCTCGAGAGCTGACCGTGGACGCCATCGAGCGGCTCGACGTCGTCCTGCGGCCGTCGCGCACGGTCGGCGGCTGGTCCTCGCCTCGTGGCATCGACACGTCGTGCCTGCCATGGCGGCTGTGGGACAAGGCGAAGCGCCTCGCGTGGGATCCTGCCACGATCGACCTCGGCGCGGATGCCGAGCACTGGGCGGCGCTGCCGGTCGCCTACCAGGACGCCATGCTGCACGTGTGCACCGGGTTCCTCGTCGGGGAGGAGGCGGTGACGCTCGACATCGTCCCGCTCGCGCTCGCCGTCGCGGACGAGGGTCGGCTCGAGGAGGCGATGTACCTGACGAGCTTCGCGTTCGAGGAGGCGAAGCACCTCGAATTCTTCCGCCGGTGGCTCACCGCGGTCGGCGCCGACCTCGACGGCTACTACGAGCGGCTCGCCGCACAGGCCGCCGACCTCGGCCTGCGCTACGACCCTGCGCAGTCGGTGGGGATGTGGGAGAGCGCGTTGCCGAGCTCGATGCGGCGGGTGCTGGTCGACCGGTCGCCGGCCGCGATGCTCGACGCGTCGGTGACCTACAACCAGTTCGTCGAGGGATGCCTCGCCATCTCCGGCTACACGCTGTGGGCCGACCTGTTCGCGCTGCTCGACGCGTTCCCCGGCATGCAGCAGGGGATCCGCCACATCCGGGCCGACGAGGGCCGGCACATCACCTACGGCACCTACCTGTGCCAGCGCATCCTCGCCGAGCACCCCGACCTGCTCGAGGGGGCGACGGCCCGGCTGCGGGAGCTGGCGGCGTTCTGGTTCGAGGTGTCGCCGACGATCGACGATCCGAACGACCCGGTCTCCACCCAGCTCTCCCAGGACTTCACCCGACGAGTGCACGACCAGGTCGAACGGCGCATCGCCGTGCTCGGCCGGGCGACGACGATGACGGTGGCCGACCTCGAACGCACCGGTGCCGCGGAGGCGGCGGAACGGGAACTGCTCGGGATCGACTGAGTCGCGGCGACCTCAGGCGCTGACGGAGGGCTTGAACGCGGCGCGGGTGCGTTCGAACGCGTCGATCTCCTCGACGTGCTGCTCGGTGATGCCGATCTCGTCGAGGCCCTGCAGGAACCGGTCCCGAGTCGAGGGGTCCATCGGGAAGGGCGTCTCGATGCCGAGGGCGGGGACGGCGACGACGAGGCGTTCGACGTCGATGGTGATCTCGAGGGTCGGGTCCTTCTCGACGGCGGCCATCAGTCGGTCGACGACGTCGGCGTCGATCTGCGCGGTGACGAGACCGTTCTTGCCGGCGTTGTTCTTGAAGATGTCGCCGAACCGGGGGGAGATCACGGCGGCGAAGCCGTAGTCCATGATCGCCCAGACGGCGTGCTCGCGTGAGGAGCCGGTCCCGAAGTTCGGGCCGGCGAGGAGCACGCTCGCCCCGCTGAACCGCTCGTCGTTGAGGATGAAGGCCCGGTCGTCGCGCCAGGCGGAGAACAGCCCGACGCCGAACCCGGTGCGCTCGACCCGCTTCAGCCACTCGGCGGGGATGATCTGGTCGGTGTCGACGTCGGAGCGGTTCAGCGGAACGGCCCGACCGGTGATGACGCGTACGGCTTGCATGATCGATGGCTCCTGCGGTCAGCCGAGGTCGGCGGGGGTCGAGAACCGTCCGGCGACGGCGGTGGCGGCGGCGACCGCCGGCGACACCAGGTGGGTCCGGGCGCCGGGTCCCTGGCGGCCCTCGAAGTTGCGGTTCGAGGTCGAGGCGGCACGCTTGCCCGGCGGGATCTTGTCGGGGTTCATCGCCAGGCAGGCGGAGCAGCCGGGTTCACGCCACTCGAACCCGGCCGCGCTGAAGATGCGATCGAGGCCTTCTTCCTCGGCCTGACCCTTCACGGCGAAGCTGCCCGGGACCACCCAGCCGGTCACCCCGGCGGCGACCTTCCGGCCCCGGACGACGTCGGCCGCCGCCCGCAGGTCCTCGATGCGGCTGTTGGTGCACGAACCGATGAACACGTAGTCGACGGGGATGTCCCGGATCGGCGTGCCCGCCTCGAGCCCCATGTACGCGAGCGCACGGGCGCAGGCGTCCTGCTCGGAAGCCGCCGCGAAGTCGGCGGGAGCGGGCACCGCCCGGTCGATGCCGGTGACCTGTGCCGGGTTCGTGCCCCAGGTGACCTGCGGGACGATCGTCGCGGCGTCGAGCACGACCTCGCGGTCGAAGACGGCGTCGGGGTCGGTGTGCAGCGTCCGCCAGTAGGCCACCGCGGCGTCGAAGTCGGCGCCCTTCGGCGCGTGCTCCCGGCCGGCCACGTAGGCGAACGTGGTCTCGTCGGGGGCGATGAGACCGGCCTTCGCGCCGCCCTCGATCGACATGTTGCAGACCGTCATCCGGCCTTCCATGGACAGGGCGCGGATCGCCTCGCCGCGGTACTCGATGACGTAGCCCATGCCGCCGCCCGTGCCGATCTCGCCGATGATCGCGAGCACGATGTCCTTGGCGGTGGACCCGGGGGGCAGGGTGCCGTTCACGGTGACGGCCATCTGCTTGGGGCGCGACTGGGGCAGGGTCTGGGTGGCGAGGACGTGTTCGACCTCGGAGGTCCCGATGCCGAACGCCAGCGCCCCGAAGGCGCCGTGCGTCGAGGTGTGGGAGTCGCCGCAGACGATCGTCATGCCCGGCTGGGTGAGGCCCTGCTCCGGGCCGATGACGTGCACGATGCCCTGGCCGGGGGTGCCCATCGGGTGGAGGCGGATGCCGAACTCGGCGGCGTTCTGGCGGATGACCTCGACCTGACGCCGGGAGATCGGATCAGCGATCGGCCCGGAGATGTCGGTCGTGGGGACGTTGTGGTCCTCCGTAGCGATCGTGAGATCGGGGCGGCGCACCGTCCGACCGTTCAGGCGCAGGCCGTCGAACGCCTGCGGCGAGGTGACCTCGTGGACGAGGTGCAGGTCGATGTAGAGCAGTTCGGGCTCGCCGTCGGCGGAGCGGACGAGATGGTCGTCCCAGATCTTCTGGGCGAGGGTGCGGGGTGCCGCCATGGGTGTTCGGTGCCTCCGTGGGCGTGGGAACGAGATCAGATTCGGTGCCCGGCAGCGTATCCGCTGCGCCCGGACGGCTCCGAGGCCGCGAGGACGACGTCGGCGACGGCGCGGCGGAGGGCGGGGACGAAACGGTCCGCCGCATCGGCGCACGCGTGGTGCCCGGCGTCGACGGAGTGGACGGCCGCCTCGGGGAGCATGCCGGCGAGACGGAACTGGCGTGCGGTCGGGACCTTGTCGTCGCGGGTGGTGACGAGGACCGCGGTCGGGACGTCGACGTCCGCCACCCAGTCGGTCGAGCGGAACCGGCCGAGGGCCCCACCGGCCCGGGCGAGTACGGCGAGGTCACCTCGGGTCAGCTCGTCCCGCACCCAGTCACCGAGGCCCGCCCCGGCGGCGCGTCGGTCGACGAGGCGCCGGTGCAGGGTGCGGCGCCGGTCGTCGGGGAGGGCGCTGAGTGCGGTGGCCGCGGCGTCCCAGGCGCCGAAGTAGACGCGGTCCCCGAGGTCGTGCCGGAACCGGTCGGCGGTGGCGCAGAGCACGAGGCCGGCGACGCGGTCCCGGTGGCGGCGCCAGAGCAGCTGCGCGATCGCGCCGCCCATCGAGTACCCGACCACGACCACCGGACCGGCGGCGGTGGCGTCGAGGAGGTCGGCGAGCCGGTCGGCGCAGGTCTCGAGGCCGAACCGGCTCCCCGCCGTGCCCCGGTCGCCGTCACCGTGGCCGTCGAGGTCCGGGGCGAGCAGGTGGTGGCCGTCGTCGGCGAGCGGACCGTAGGACGCCGCCCAGGTCAGGTCGGCCGTCGCCATCCACCCGTGCACGAGCAGCACGGAAGCGGCCTCGGTGCGGGGCGTTCCGGCGGTGCGGACGGGGCGCGTACCCCAGCGGCCGGCGTGCACCGCCACGACGGGCGGCAGCGCCGGGCGACCGCTGCGCCCGTCCGCCGGCGTCCAGGCGGGCCGGTCAGCCGGCGGCGTCGATGGCGACGACGTCGACACGGAGCGTCCCGCCGGGCGCCTCGAACGCCACGGTCTCGCCGACCTTCGCGCCGAGCAGCTTCGACCCGAGCGGCGAGCCGGGGGAGAGGACGGGGTGGTCGCCGCGTTCCTCGATGGAGCCGACGAGGTAGCGCTCGACGTCGGTGTCGCCCTCGTAGCGGATGGTGACCACGCACCCGACCTGCACGGCGGAGACGTCGCCGGCGACCTCGACGATCCGGTGGTTCTCGACGATCTTCTTGAGCTGGGCGAGCCGGGCCGCCATCTTCCCCTGCTCTTCCTTGGCGGCGTGGTACTCGCCGTTCTCCTTGAGGTCGCCGAGCTCACGCGCCGCCTCGATCCGGCGGGCGATCTCGTCCTTCCCGCGGGTCCTCAGGTCGTCGTACTCGGCCCGCAGACGGTCGAACGCCGCCTGCGTGAGTTCATGCACGTCGGACACCCTGACGATCGTACCGGCCGTCCGCGCGGTGGCGGACCGCAGCGCCGCCCGCGGTTGACGCCGGGTACCGACCCGCGGGAAACTCCGGTTCGTATGTACGCCGCCGCCGGGATCGTAGGCATTCGCTAGCGCACGCCGTTCCCGGCGTGCGCGTTCGACCGTCCACCTCGGTGGGCGGTTTTTCATTTGTCCCGGCAGGGTGTGACGACGACGAGGGGAGAAGGTCGAGATGGGCAAGCACCGGGTGGGCATCGTCGGTGGTGACGGGATCGGTCCCGAGGTCATCGCCGAGGGCCTGAAGGTCATCGCCGCGACCGGCGTCGAGTTCGACACCGTCGACTACGACCTCGGCGGTGCCCGGTACCTGCGCGACGGCACGGTGCTGCCCGACTCGGTGCTCGAGGAGTGGCGCGGCCTCGACGCCATCTACCTCGGAGCGGTCGGCACCCCCGGCGTCCCGCCCGGCCTCATCGAGCGCGGCCTCCTGCTGAAGATGCGCTTCGAGCTCGACCTCTACATCAACCAGCGTCCGTTCCACGATCCGGGCAAGGGCATCGACTTCGTCGTCATCCGGGAGAACACCGAGGGCACCTACGCCGGCGAGGGCGGCCTGCTGCGCAAGGGTACGCCGCACGAGGTCGCCACCCAGGGGTCGGTCAACACCCGTATGGGTGTGGAGCGGGCCTGCCGCTACGCGTTCGACCTCGCCCGTTCCGCCGGGCGGCGCAAGCACCTCACGCTCGTGCACAAGACCAACGTGTTGAACTTCTCCGGCGACCTCTGGGAGCGCACCTTCAACGAGGTGCACGCCGACTACCCGGACGTGGCGACCGCCTACAACCACGTGGACGCCGCCTGCATCTACTTCGTCGAGGACCCCCAGCGCTACGACGTCGTGGTCACCGACAACCTCTTCGGCGACATCCTCACCGACCTCGGTGGGGCGGTCACCGGCGGCATCGGGTTCGCGGCCTCGGCGAACCTGAACCCGACGCGCACGGCGCCGTCGATGTTCGAGCCGGTCCACGGCTCGGCGCCCGACATCGCCGGGACCGCCAAGGCGAACCCGACCGCGGCCATCCTGTCGGGGGCGATGCTGCTCGACTTCCTCGGTGAGACCGCCGCCGCCGACCGGATTCGCGCCGCGTGCGAGGCGTCGGTGACGGGTGAGATCACCGGCTCCACCCCTGAGATCGGCGACGCGATCGCCGCTCGCGTCTGAACCTGTAGCGAATCCGAGAGAGGACCACCACCATGCCGATCACCCCCACGCAGAAGATCTGGATGAACGGCGAGTTCGTCGACTGGGCCGACGCGAAGGTGCACGTGCTCAGCCACACGCTGCATTACGGCAACGGCGCCTTCGAGGGCATCCGCTGCTACGAGGCGGCGAACGGCCCGGCCGTGTTCCGCCTCACCCCGCACATCGAGCGGCTGTTCCGCTCCGGCAAGATCCTCTACCTGAACATCCCCTGGACGGTCCCCCAGCTCGTCGAGGCGGTCAAGGAGACGATCCGGGTCAACGACATCCGGGAGTGCTACGTCCGCCCCCTGGTGTGGCTCGGGTACGGCGAGATCGGGGTGAACCCCCTGCAGTCGCCGGTCGAGGTGATGGTCGCCGTGTGGCCGTGGGGCGCCTACCTCGGTGACGAGGGCACCCAGAAGGGCGTCCGGCTCATGATCTCGTCGTGGCAGCGTCACGACCCCAACGCCATGCCGCCCGCGGCGAAGGGCGTGGGGATGTACGTGAACAGCCAGATGGCGAAGATCCAGGCCGTGAAGGCCGGCTACGACGAGGCGCTGCTGCTGTCGCCGCAGGGCTACGTGTCGGAGTGCACGGGCGAGAACATCTTCGTGGTCCGCAACGGCACGATCATCACCCCGCCGGTCGCCGCCGGCGCGCTCGAGGGCATCACCCAGGACTCGGTGCGACGCATCGCCACCGACCTCGGCGTCGAGTTCCGCTTCGACAACCTGCTGCGCTCGGACCTGTACACGGCGGACGAGATGTTCCTGTCGGGCACCGCCGCGGAGATCGTCCCGGTCCGCTCCGTCGACGATCGTGAGATCGGCGATCCCGGTCCGATCACCCGACGGATCCAGGAGACCTACGCGGCAGCGGTGCGCGGGCAGATCGACCGCTACGCCGAGTGGTGTGAATATGTCTGACGTCGCCGCCGACGGCATGCCACCCGTCGACCGCGGCCCCCGCTACGACCCGTCGTGGCCGGCTCGGGTCGACGTGTTCGACACGACCCTGCGTGACGGCGCCCAGTTCGAGGGCATCGCGCTCACGGTGGAGGACAAGCTCGCCGTGGCGCGTGCGCTCGACGAGCTCGGCGTGCACTACATCGAGGGCGGGTACCCCGGGGCGAACCCGAAGGACGAGGAGTTCTTCCGTCGGGCCCGCAACGAGCTCGACCTGACCACGTCGACGCTCGTTGCGTTCGGGTCGACCCGCAAGCCGCTCGGTCGCAGCGACGACGACCCGACGCTGCGCACGCTCGTGGAGTCCGGCGTGTCGACAGCGTGCATCGTCGGGAAGTCGTGGGACTACCACGTGCTCGAGGCGTTGCGCACCACGCTCGAGGAGGGTGTGGCGATGGTCGGCGAGTCCGTGGCGTTCCTGCGCTCGGCGGGCCTGCGGGTCTTCTTCGACGCGGAACACTTCTTCGACGGCTACAAACGCAACCCCGAGTTCACCCTGCGGGTGCTCGAGGCCGCCGCCGTCAACGGCGCCGAGACGCTCGTGCTCTGCGACACCAACGGCGGCACCCTCCCGCACGAGGTCGAACCGATCGTCCGCGCCGTCGTAGCGCACTTCGGCGGCGTGCAGATCGGCATCCACACCCAGAACGACACGGGCTGCGCCGTCCCGAACGCGATCGCGGCGGTGATCGCCGGCGCCACGCAGGTGCAGGTCACCATGAACGGCTACGGGGAACGCACCGGGAACTGCGACCTCGTGCAGCTCGTGCCGAACCTGACGCTCAAGATGGGCATCGACACCCTGGCGCCGGACCGCATGGTCCGCCTCACCGACGTGTCGCGCCGCATCGCCGAGCTCGTCAACCTCCCGCACCAGAACCAGCTCCCCTACGTGGGGCAGTCGGCGTTCGCCCACAAGGCGGGGCTGCACACGTCCGCGATCGCCCGTCGGCCCGACTCCTACGAACACGTCGACCCGGCGCTCGTGGGGAACGGCACGCGGTTCCTGGTCTCGGACCTGTCGGGTCGGGCGACCATCGAGTTCAAGGCGAAGGACTGGGGGATCGACCTCGACGGTCGCCAGCTCGGGGAAGTACTCGACCAGCTCAAGCAGCTCGAGTCGTCCGGCTACCACTTCGAGACCGCCGACGCGTCGCTCGAGCTGCTCATGCGCCGGGCGACCGGTTGGCGGCCGGAGTTCTTCGAGCTCGAGTCGTTCCGGGTGAACGTGGAACACCGTCCGGGCGCCGCCGACATCGTCGCGGAGAACCCGATGGGGCACGCCCACGGCATCGAGACCGAGTGCACGGTGAAGGTGGGACTGCCAACCGCGGACGGCCGCACCGAACGGCGCATCGCGACCGGCGAGGGCAACGGCCCGGTGAACGCTCTCGACGCGGCGTTCCGGGCGGCGGTCGGCGACCGTTACCCGGCCCTCGGGCGCCTGGCGCTCGTGGACTACAAGGTCCGGGTGCTCAACACCGAGGGCGGCACCGGCGCCGTCGTCCGGGTGCTCATCGAGTCGACCGACGGTGACCGGCGGTGGACGACGATGGGGGTCTCGGAGAACATCATCGAGGCGTCCTGGCAGGCGCTCTCCGACGCCGTGAACTTCCTGCTCCTCGGCGCCCGCTGACGAGCCCGACGCATCGTGCGCCGGGCCCGGGCGGGGCCGTAGGCTGACGCCGATGTCCGCTCCGAGCTACGTGCCCACCGACGTCCTGTCGCCACCGTCCTACGACTCCCCGCCCCGGCGGGGGGATTCGTGGTTCGCGGCACGCCCCGGCGAGATCGCGGAGGGCCAGCCCGTCGACGAGCGGCTCGGCACACCCGGGCCGGACCAGGGGTACGCCTACCGGCTCCTCGGGCAGTTCGCGGGTCGCGTCTTCCTCGCGGAGGGTGAGCACCACGACGACGTCGTCGCCGGCGTGATCGCCGTTGCGACCAAGCGATCGGGGTTGTTCGGTCGGGCGCCGGTCGTGTTCGACCTGACCGTCGCGTTCGCCGTGTGGGGGTTCCTCGACGAATCGCCCGACCCCGAGCTCGTGACGTTGCGACGCACGATGTTCGAGGGGTGCCGGAGCCCACACCACTACGCGCACCGGCGCGCCGTCGCCGACGCCGTGCCGGCCGACGCGCTCCGACGCCCCCACGGCGAGGTCCTCGCCGCCCACGGCGCGGACTGGCGCTCGCTCCTCGAGCTGTCCGCCGGCCACGGCCACTGACGGGATCCCGGTGACCGTCCGCGTCCGGTTCGCGCCCTCGCCGACCGGCTACCTCCACGTCGGCAGCGCCCGGACCGCGCTCTTCAACTGGCTCTACGCCCGAGCGACGGGCGGCACGATGCTGCTTCGGATCGAGGACACCGACGCGAGCCGGAACCAGCCCGAGCTCGTCACCAACATCCTCGACGCGCTCACCTGGCTCGGCATCACCTGGGACGAGGGACCGCAGTTCCAGTCCGCGCACGCCGACCGTCACCGTGGCGTCGTCGAGGACCTCCTCGCCTCGGGCCACGCCTACCACGACGACGGAGCGGTGCGCCTGCGCGTGCCCGAGGACGGCGTGACCGGCTGGGACGACGTCGTCCGCGGCCGCATCGAGTTCGAGAACGCGCACGTCGAGGACTTCGTCATCCGACGTTCGGACGGCAGCCCGACGTTCCTGCTCGCCAACGCGGTCGACGACGTCGACGCGGGCATCACTCACGTGATCCGCGGCGAGGACATGATCAACAACATGCCGAAGCAGCTCCTGCTGCTCGAGGCGCTCGGCGCCCGCGGCGACGTCGTCTACGCACACCTGCCGCTGCTCGTCGACGAGCAGCGGCGCAAGCTGTCGAAGCGGTTCGGCGACGTCGCGGTCGAGCGGTACCGGGAACGGGGGATCGTCGCCCCGGCGATGGCGAACTACCTGGCGCTGCTCGGCTGGAGCCCCGGCGACGACGTCGAGATCCGGCCGATGGCGGAGATCGTGGAGCGGTTCCGGCTCGAGGACGCGCATGCGTCGTCGGCGTTCTTCGACGTGCGGAAGCTCACCCACGTCAACGCAACCCACCTGCGGGCGCTCGGTCCGGACGCGTTCCGTTCGGCGGTCGCCCCGTTCTGCTCGCACCCCCTCGACGGCCTGCCCGACGACTACGTGCGAGCGTTGCAGGAACGCACCCAGACCCTCTGCGACGTCGAGCCGCTCGTCGCCTGGCTCTTCGCGGAGGAGCCGGTCGTCGACCCCGACGCCTGGGCGCGGGCGGTGGCGGGGGGACCGCACGCCGAAGCGCTGCTCGCCGGGGCGATCGCCGCCTACGCGGACGCCCCCTGGGAGTCCGCAGAGCTACACCGGCGCCTCGCCGAACTCGGCGAGGCGGTCGGGTTGAAGCTCGGCAAGGCACAGGCGCCGATCCGAGTCGCGGTCACCGGCACGACGGTCGGGCCGCCGTTGTTCGAGTCCCTCGAGGTGCTCGGGCGGGAGCGCACCCTCGCACGGCTGCGGGCGGCCCGCGCGCGCCTCTGAGTCGTGCTGTTCTTCCTGCACCCCTTCCGCACCGCTCGTCGGGCGGTGGTGGCGATCATCGTCCTCGCGGGTCTGGCGGCGGTGGCGACGACCGCCGCCCAGGTCGGCCTCGCGGCGCGGCGCAGCGTGGTGGGCACGGTCGACGCGATCGTCGTCATGGGCGCGGCGCAGTACGACGGCGAACCGTCCGGAGCGTTGCGCGGCCGGCTCGTGCATGCGGCGGAGTTGTACGGGGCCGGGGTCGCTCCGCTCGTCGTCGTCACGGGCGGCAACCAGCCGGGGGACCGGACCACCGAGGGGATGACCGGTTTCGTCGTGCTGCGCGAGCTCGGCCTGCCGGAGGACGCGATCCTCGTGGAGGACGCGTCGACGAACACGTGGGAGCAGCTCTCCGCCACCGCGGCGATCCTCGCCGAACGGGGTCTCTCCGAGGTCGTCGTCGTGTCGGACCCCTACCACAACCTCCGCCTGCTCGAGGTCGCCGACGAGGTCGGCCTCGTCGCCCAGGTCGACGCAACCGATGCCTCGTGGGGGCGTAGCGAATGGGTCCGCGAGACCGGCGCCGTGCTCCTCGGGCGCATCATCGGGTTCCGCCGTCTCGCCGGGTTCCGCTGAGCGGCGCCGACGTGCGCGACGGTTGCCGCCCCGACCCGCCCACCGGCTAGCCTCGCCGCACACCCGGTCGGGGGTGGTGTAATTGGCAACACGACAGGTTCTGGCCCTGTTGTTAGGGGTTCGAGTCCTCTCCCCCGAGCACGACACCGAGGGGCCCGGCGACGCCGGGCCCCTCGGTCGCGTTCGGCGTGGGGTCGGCTCCGGCCGGTAGCGTCCCGCCGATGGACGCAGCGGAACACGACCGGGGCACGACCACGGCGGCCCGGGTGGGCCTGCAGATCATGGGGTTCGGCTCGACCTGGATGCTCGATCCGGCCACGGCCGAGGCGGGGGAGGCGGCCGGGTTCGCGGGCCGACTCTTCTGGGCGTGCGGCCGGGGTGGCGTGCTCGGCGACGTCGACGCGGACGTCGTCGCGGCCGAGTACGGCTTCGTCGAACCCGCCGGGTTCCGGGCGCTGTGGGCGACCCGCCCCCGGGAGATCGCACCGGTCGAGGCCGCCGCGGCGTACCTCCGTGCCGGTGCCGCCTGGGGAGCACGGGTGCTCGCGGGGGAGACGGAGGACGACCTCGTCACCCTCGCCATGCTCGCCGAGCGGGTCGCCGAGGCCGCGTCGCCGGCGGTCGGCGGGCTCTTCGCCGGATGGCGGGCGTTCCCCGTCGAGGGCCTCGACCCGGCCGGACGGGTCGTGCGGGCGCTCCACGTGCTGCGCGAGCACCGTGGCTGCGCCCACCTGCGGGCGGTCCTCGCCGCAGGCCTCAGCCCGATCGAGGCGATCCTCGCGCTGTCCGAGGAGCGTGGAGGCGGGGTGCCCCGCGCCCAGCGCTTCTGGTGGCCCGAGCCGTACCCGGAGGTCGCCCACCTCGCCGACCGCCGCAGCGAGGTCGAGGCGCTGACCGACCGGATCGCTGGGTCGGCGTATGCCGCGCTCACGGACCCGGAGACCGAGCGCTTCGTCGACCTCGTCGGCCGGGCGCACGCGGCGGCGCGGCGCACCTGAGTGGCACCGGGCTGCCTCGTTGGCGACGCGTGGTCGCCCCCGGGTAGCATCATTCCGCCCACCGGGCCATGCCCCCATCGTCTAGAGGCCTAGGACACCACCCTCTCAAGGTGGAGACACGGGTTCGAATCCCGTTGGGGGTGCCACGGCACCGTGGCACCGGTTCCGCCCGGAGCCTCCGATGTGCCATCGTGGAAGGGTCATGACCACCGTCGACCCGACGCCCACACCGGCCACGACCGGGGCCGAGCGGATCTTCAGCACGTCGGTGGTGATCTCTGCGATCCGGTGCAGCCTCAGCTACGTGATCCTGCCGTGGCTCGCACCGCTGCTCGGCTGGCAGGGGGCCCTCGGCCCCGTGGTCGGGATCCTCCTCGGCGCAGTCGCCATCGCGGCGAACCTGTGGAGCATCCGTCGCTTCTGGTCCTCCGGGCATCGGCTCCGCCGGCCGATCTCGGCGCTCAACGCTGCGGTGATCGTGCTCGTCGTCGTGCTCGTCGTGCGCGACATCGGCCGACTCTGAGTCCGTTCACGCCCGACGAAGTTCCTCGATCGCCGCGCGGACCCGCCGCTCGCTCACCGGACCGAGCGCCCCGACGGCCTCGGCGAACAGGCTGACCCGGAGCTCCTCGAGCATCCGGCGCAGCGCAGCGTGCGCCGGCAGGACCCCCGTCGGTCCGGCGGCGTCGAGCAGCGCATCGACCTCGGCCTCGAGCGCCGTGACGAGCACGAGCCGTTCGCGGTCGCGTGGGACCTGCCGGGGGAGGCGTTCGAGGCGATGGTCGAGCGCGGCGATCCACCGGGCGAGGTCACCGAGGCGTTCGGCACCGGTCTCGGTGACGACCCCAGGACGGAGGAGTCGTCGCAGGTGGCGTCGGGCGTCGTCCACCGACGGGCGCATCGCCTCGGCCCGGAGGTCCTCGATCCGGCGGGCGACCGACGCCGAGCTCACGACGAGGCGCGCCGCGGTCGTGGCGACCTCCACGGCGAGGGCCGGCAGGGCCGCCTGCACGTGGTCGCGCAGCGCCTCGAACGCGTCCGGGTCCCGGACCGGTCCACCGTGGCGGACGAGGAGCTCGTCGAGCGCGGCGGTCACGCAGTCCCGGCGGAGCTCGGCGAGGTCGCGGAACGGGGTGAGGGCGAGCGCGAGGCGGCACCGGCCGTCGAAGCAGGCGTCCACGGCCCGGGTCGGACCGGCGACGGTGAGGGCGAGCAGTCGCCGGGTGCCGGCCCAGTGCAGCCGGTCGGCGTCGGCGGCGTCCGCGAGGACCCGCACGCCGATGGCGTCGCCCTCGTCGTAGAGGGCCGGGTACGCGACGACGTCGTGGCCGGCGACGGTGGACACGACACGCTCCGGCAGCGTCCCGAACTCCCATCGTCGGGCGCCACGTCGCTCGAGGGACCGTGCGTCGCCGGCGACCGCGGACCGGATCCGGCCGCGGAGCCGGTGCGCGAGGGCGGCGACGTCGTGGTCGACGTCGACCACGTCGCCGTCCGCGTCGACGGCGGCGATGCGCACGCGCAGGTGCGGCGGGAGCCGGCCCGGGTCGAGATCGGCCGCCTCGACGGGAAGCCCCGTCCGCCGACGCACCTCGGCCCGGAGCACCGGGACGAGCGGCCCGTGCTCGGGGCCGACCTCGGCGAGGATCGCCCGCGCCGCGTCCGGCGCGGGACCGAGCTCGCGCCGCACCGTCTTGGGAAGGCCGCGGAGCAGCGTCGCGACGACCTCGGCCCGGTGGCCGGGAACGTGCCAGTCCGTCCGCAGGTCCGCCATCCGGCCGAGCAGCACGAGCGGGACGACCACGGTGACCCCGTCGTCGTCGGCCCCGGGGGCGAACCGGTAGCGAACGTCGAGGTCGATGCCGTCGTGGTGCCACGTCGTCGGCAGTCCCTCGAGGCCGAGGCTCGCCTCGTCGACGTCGAGCAGCACCGACCGGGGGAGGTCCAACAGCAGCGGGTCCTCGTGGCGTCGGTCCCGCCACCAGCGGTCGAAGTGGCCGACCGAGGTGACCCGTGCCGGGACCACGGCGTCGAAGAACGCGTAGCGGGCGACCTCATCCGCGAGCAGGTCGGTGCGGCGGCACCGGTGCTCGAGTGCCGCAACCTCCTCGATCGCCGCAGCGTTCCGGGCGACGAACTCGTGGGTCGCGTCCCACTCGCCGCCGACCAACGCGTGGTGCAGGAGGTGGGCCCGTGCTGCGTCGGGGTCGATGCGTGCGAGGTGGACTCGGCGACCGTCCACGACGGGCAGCCCCAACAGGGTGACGGTCTCCGTCGCCATGGCCGCCCCGCGGTCGCGGTCCCACTCCGGTGCGTGCGCGGTGCGGCGCACCAGGTGGGCGCCGGCGTGTTCGATCCACTCCGGTCGGATCCTCGCCGCCGTGCGGCCGCGCAGCCGATCGGTCTCGACGAGCTCGGCGACCATCACCCAGCGGGCCTGACGGCGGGCGAGCACGGAGCTCCGCGCGAGGTCGAAGCGCGTCGAGCGGGTCCCCCGGTACCGGCGGGTCTCCGGATCCCATCGGCCGACCTGGGCGAGCAGGCCGGCGAGGAGTGCGCGGTGCACGCTGTCGGTATCGGCCGGCGAGCGGTTCACGTGGAGGCCGGCGCGAGTGGCCGCGGTACGGAGCTGTGCGACGAGGTCCTGCCACTCCCGGATGCGGAGGTGGTGGAGGTGCTCCGCCCGGCAGCGTCGCCGGAAGGCGCTCGAGGACAGGGTGCGCTGCAGCTCCCGGACGTGGTCCCACAGCGCCACGTAGGCGAGCACGTCGGAGTCGGGGTGGTCGAAGCGTCGGTGGGCCGCCGCTGCAGCCTCGTCGCCCGGCGGGCGCTCCCGTGGATCCTGGATCGAGAGCGCCGCGGCGATGACGATCACCTCGTGCACGGCGCCGGTGCGGTCCGCCTCGAGGATCATCCGCCCGAGACGCGGGTCGACCGGCAGGTCGGCGAGGCGGCGGCCGAGCGGGGTCAACCACCCGCGCCGGCCGACCCGGTCGGGGTCGAGGGCACCGAGCTCGACGAGGACCCCGACGCCGTCACGCACCGCCCGGGGGTCGGGCGGTTCGAGGAAGGGGAAGTCGGCGACCTCCCCGAGTCCGAGTGCGGCGAGGCGCAGCACGACCGCGGCGAGGTTCGTACGCAGGATCTCCGGCTCGGTGAAGGCGGGGCGGCCGGCGAAGTCGTCCTCGTCGTAGAGGCGGATGCAGATCCCCGATCCCACCCGACCGCACCGGCCGGCCCGCTGATCGGCCGAGGCCTGCGACACCGCCTCGATCGGGAGGCGCTGCACCTTGCTGCGATGGCTGTAGCGCGAGATCCGCGCCGTTCCCGGATCGACGACGGAGCGGATGCCGGGCACCGTCAGCGACGTCTCCGCGACGTTCGTCGCCAGCACGATCCGCCGGTCGCGGTGGGGGGCGAAGACTCGGTGCTGCTCGGCGGCGGTGAGGCGTGCGTACAGCGGGAGGATCTCCGCGCCCTGGGGGCCCGTGGTGCGGAGCGCGTCGGCGGCGTCACGGATCTCCCGTTCGCCGGAGCAGAACACGAGGACATCCCCGCCGATGTCGTCCCACAGCTCGGTGACCGCATCGACGATCGCCTGGGGCTGATCGACGGTGCCGTCGGCAGGTGGGCGGTATCGGACCTCCACCGGGTACGACCGCCCACCGACCTCGATCACCGGTGCGCCACCGAAATGGGCGGCGAACCGGTCCGTGTCGATGGTCGCCGACGTGATCACGACGTGGAGGTCGTCACGCTCGGCGAGGAGCCGGTGCAGGGACCCGAGGAGGACGTCGACGTTCAGGCTCCGCTCGTGCGCCTCGTCGACGATGATCGTGTCGTAGCGCCGCAGCAACCGGTCCCGCGTGAGCTCGGCGAGCAGGATCCCATCGGTCATCACCTTGATCCGCGCCGTGGGCCGCACCCGGTCGGTGAACCGCACCGTGTACCCGACGAGGTCGCCGAGCTCGGTCCCGGTCTCCGCGGCGATGCGCTCGGCGACGGACCGTGCGGCGATCCGGCGTGGTTGGGTGTGGCCGATCATCCCCGTTCGGCCCCGCCCGGCCTCGAGGCACAGCTTCGGGAGCTGGGTGGACTTGCCGGACCCGGTCGAGCCGGCGACCACGACGACCCGGTTCGCTGCGATCGCTGCGACGAGGTCGGCGCGATGCGCCGAGATCGGGAGTTCGGTGGGCGGGTCGAGCCGGAGCCCGGGCCACAGGTCCGTCATCGCACCAGACTGGCGAAGTCGTCACGGGAGACCGCGTTCGTGGTGAGCGTGCCGTCGGCTCGGATCACCCCGATCGGTCGACGGTCCGACGTGAAGGACACCTGCCCCACGCCCGGGCGCGTGGTGAGCGACAGCACGAGCTGCGCGATCGCGACCCGCTGGTCGGTGGGGGCGATGTCGAGCAGGCGTTGCGCGAGGTCGACCTGTGCGACGCCACCGCGCAACTGCACGGAGATCACGTCGCCGGCGGCGAGGAGGGTGCGGAGCCGCGGGGCGCCCTCGACGCGCCCGGGCTCGTCCGCGAGCTCGCCGGCCACGTCGGTCAACGCGACGGGCCCGTTGACGACCCGTGTGGTGGGGACGAGGCGCCCGTCGACGGTGAAGTAGAGCGCGATCTCCTCGAGCTCACCCGACGGCGGCTCCGACGGAAGAGGGATGGGACCGGGGCGGGTCGTGACGACGTTGAGACCGAACGCGTCGGCGTCGATCGTGATCGGCGTCGCCTCGAGCTCGTCGGGCGCGCCGCACGCACCGAGTGCGACGAGGAGGAGCGCAGCGGCGATCCGGTGGAGGGCGGGGCAGTTCATCGGATCTCCCGTCGGGGCAGCACCAGGCTGAAGCGGGCGCCGCCCGAGGGGGCGTCGGCGACCCGCACGGTCCCGCCGAGGACGGCGGCGTGGGCGGCGGCGAGCGAGAGCCCGAGACCGGTACCGGGGACGTCGCCGGTGCCCGGCCCGCGGGCGAACCGTTCGAAGATGCGCTCCCGCAGTTCCGGCGGCACGCCCGGCCCGGCGTCGTCGACGTGGACCGCCACGTCGGTACCCGACCGCTCCACGGTGATCGCCACCGGACCGCCACCGTGACGCTCGGCGTTCTCGAGCAGGTTGACGAGGACCCGGTCGACGTGACGGCGGTCGACCGCGGTCCGGAAGTCGCCCGTCGGCGGTTCACACCGCACCTCGAGGTCGCCGAACCCCGCGGCGGTCGCCGCCCGACGGGTGAGCTCGGCGAGATCGGCGCGCTCGAGATGCCGGTCGGCGGTCCCGGTGTCGAGCCGGGAGATCTCGAGCAGGTCGAGGACGAGCCGGCGGAACCGGTCGAGCTGGCGGACCAGGACGTCGAGCGCCACCTGGGCGCGCTCGGGGAGGTCGTCGCGACGCCGGGCGACGACGTCCGCTGCCGCGGTGAGCGCCGTCAGCGGCGTGCGGAGCTCGTGGCTCGTGTCCGACGCGAACCGGGCCTCCCGTTCGATCCGGGTCTCGACCGCGTCCGCCATCTCGTTGAAGGAGCGGACGAGCCGTGCGAGGTCGGGATCGGGCTCGGGGGTGAGCCGGGTGCTGAGTCCGCCCCGGGCGAGCGCGGTCGCGGCGTCGGCGACACGACGCAGCGGGCGCAGCGCCCGACCCGCCGACCACCAGCCGATGCCGGCCCCGCCCAGCGTGGCGATCAGGGTGCCCGCCGCGAGGGCGGTCCGCAGCGCGCCGAGCGTGCGCTCGAGGTTGTCGACGTCGGACAGCTCGACGTAGCGCGCCGCCACCGCCGGGAGCACGATCCCCACGGCGAGGTGACCGCCCTCCGCGTCGACGTACCACTGTCGGGCGGACGCCCCGGTGTCGAGCTGCGCGAGCAGCGGCGGGGGGATGCTCGCCTCGTCGGTCCCGATGCTGCTGCCGAACCAGCGGCCGTCGTAGAGGAGCAGCGCCCGCGCGCCGGGCGCCACCCGCAGCTCCGTCAACACGTCGCCGACGACGACCTCGAGGTCGAGCAGCTCCTGCTGCACGAGCCGGGCGTTCGCGAGCGCCTGCCGCTCGGCGAGGTCGGCCTGCTGGGCGATGAGGGTCGAACGGACGGCGAAGAAGGTGCCGAGGGACAGTGCGACGGTGACGGCGAGCCCCCCGGCCGCTGCGGCGGTGGCGGCGCGGAGCCGGAGACCGAACCGGTCGGCTCCGGGGCGGACGCGCGGCGCGACGTGCATCCGGCCAGCTTGCCGCGTCCGGGGGCACGGCGTCGGCACGGGGCGGGTAGCCTCGGCGTCGCATGGTCACGCGCCTGTTGTTCATCGAGGACGATGCCGAGGTGCGTACGGTGCTGCGCCTCGCCCTCGAGGACGAGGGGTACGAGGTCACCGAAGCGGCGGACGGGACCTCCGGCCTGCGGGCCTTCGACGCCCGGCCGCCCGACCTGGTGCTGCTCGACCTGCGGCTGCCGGACGTGCGGGGGCTCGACGTGTGCCGGGAGCTGCGCTCCCGGAGCGCCGTGCCGATCATCATCGTCACGGCGCAGACCGACACCCACGACCTCGTCGCCGGGCTCGAGGCGGGCGCCGACGACTACGTCACCAAGCCGGTGGTGCCGAAGGCGCTCGCGGCGCGGATCCGAGCGCTGCTGCGGCGGGTGGCGCGCGCCGAACCGGCCCGTGCGGCCGACGTCGTCCGCATCGGCGATCTCGAGGTGCGGGAGTCCGAGGCCGTGGTCCTGCGTGGTGGCGTGCCCGTCGACCTCACCAAGACCGAGTTCCGGCTGCTCTGCGAGTTCGTCGCCCACACCAACGTGGTGCTGAGCCGGGACCAGCTCCTCGAGAACGTGTGGGGCTACGAGCACCTCGGGGACACCCGGCTCGTCGACGCCCACGTGAGCCGCCTCCGGTCCAAGGTCGAGCGCGACGGCGCCCAGCTCATCCAGACCGTGCGCGGCCTCGGGTACAAGCTCGTCGACCGCTGAGCGGGCCGGACGCCCGAACGCGGCACAGCGCCCGCCAGGATCCTTCGCCCGACCGGCTCGAGGGTGCTTCCTGGCGGCGACCTCGACGGGGGTGGGGGATCGACCGGGGGCGCCGACCGCCTGCAGTCTGGCCGGTGGGTGTTGTCCTGTCGTTTCGACATTGCGCGGGTTTCGTGACACTTCGTCACTGCGGTCGGCGGCTTGTCCGGCAGTCGTGACGGGTACCTGACACGACCGTGTCAACGTCCTCCCGCCGCCCACCGCCTGCCCCGCTGGTCGTCGCTGCGAACCGGCTGCCGTTCCACGCCGGTGCCGACGGTCGGTGTCTGCCGAGCCCGGGGGGATGGCCGCCCTGGTGCTCGAGGCGGTGGCCGCCTACACGACCACCTGGGTCGGGTCGACCGTCGATCGGGCCGTCGCAGCCCCCGGCCGAGACGGGGTCCCGCCGGTCGGTGTCCCGCTGCGGGACGACGAGGTCGCCCGGTACTACGACGGCTGTGCGAACCAGACGTTGTGGCCGCTCTACCACGACCTCGCCGTCACCCCGCGCTACGAGCCGCAGTGGTGGGACACCTACCGTTCGGTCAACGCCCGCTTCGCCCGTGCGATCGCGGCCACGGCCGCGCCGGGTGCGGTTGCATGGCTGCACGACGACCACCGCAGCTCGTGCCCGGGCTGCTCCGCCGCGCCCGTCCCGACCTCCGCACCGGCCTGTTCCTGCACGTGCCGTTCCCCGCACCCGGCATCTTCGCCCAACTCCCGTGGCGGGCCGAGCTGGTCGCGGGCCTCGCCGCTGCGGCGGTCATCGGGGTGCAGGACCGGACCTCGGCGCGGCACCTACGCGGGATGTGGGCCCGCTTCGGTTGCGCCGGCGCCACCCCGCCTCCGCGGGTGCTGACCCTCCCCGCACCGGTCGCGCTCGGTCGTCTCGACGCCGCCGCCGGAGACGCCGGCCGGCTGGCGGAGCGGGCGGCGCGTCTCCGCCGCGACGAAGCCGGGGATCCGAGCGTGCTGATCCTCGGGGTGGACCGGCTCGACGACGCGAAGGGCATCGACCTGCGACTCGAAGGGTTCGCCGAGGCGTTGCGTCGAGGGCTGCCCGACCCGGCCCGGACCGTCTTCGTGCAGGTGGCGCCCATGACCTGCGACGGCGCCCCGCCGTTCCGCCGGCACGCGGGGGACGTGCGGCGACTCGTCGCCGAGGTCAACCGCGCCCACGGTACCCCCGACCGCCCGGTCGTCCGCCTGCTCGAGCGGGAGGTCGGCACCGAGGAGATCGTGGCCTGGTACCGGGCGGCCGACGTGCTCATGGTGACGAGCCGCCGCGACGGGATGAACCTCGTGAGCAAGGAGTTCCTCGCCACCCGGGCCGACGGCGGCGGTTCCTCGGCGAACTCGGCGGGGTCAGCCCCAGCTCTTGACGACGGGGAGCACTTCCTTCGCGTAGAGCTCGAAGGACGCCGTGGTCTGGTCGAAGGGGATGCCACCGAACCGGAAGCAGGTCGCCTGTTCGAAGTCGCCCACCACGCGGCGCCGTTCGGCGAGCCGCTCGAGGATCTGATCCGGGGTGCCGTAGGCGTTGGAGGCGAGGAACCCCTCGACGTAGCCCTCGAAGCCGATCGACTTGAGGATCTCCGCCTGGCGCCCGTAGCCCTGGTAGCCGGGCATGTCGGCGAAGTGGTCGTTCATCAGTTCGTAGTGTTCGAGGATCGTGCGCAGGTAGCCGGCGAGGTACTCCTCGGCACGCTCCTTCGCCACGTCCGCGTCGGGGTGGCAGTAGGTGAAGTCGGCGGTGAGGATCGGCGGGGCGTCGGTGCCGTGCAGCTGCTCGAAGCGCGTGCGGTGGTGCTCGATGCTCCCGAGGCGCTTCTCCCAGCGGGACTCCGAGAACAGGATCATCGCGCCACCGGCCCGGGCGGCCGCCTCGACCGAATCGGCCGAGTTCGCCACGCAGTAGGTCCGACCCTTGAAGGAACGCTCCGGACGGGGCCGCAGCTCCGTCGGTTCCTGGGGGTAGAAGGGGCCGTCACCCTTGATCACCCCGGTCTCGAGGGCGTCGACGATCATGAGGGACGCCTCGTCGAACCGGGCGCGGGACTCCTCCATCTCCACGCCGGTGAACGGCGCGTACTCGCGGCGCGACAACCCGCGACCCATGCCGAACTTCACCCGACCGTTCGACATCGTGTCGAGCATCGCCACCTTCTCGGCGACGCGCAGCGGATCGTTCCACGGGAGGATCACCGCGGCGGTGCCGAGCTTGATCGTGGACGTGCACCCGGCGAAGTACGACAGGAACTGCAGGTTGTCCGGGCAGAACGAGTAGTCGAAGAAGTGGTGCTCCGTCGGCCAGATCGCGTCGAAGCCGAGGTCCTCGGCGCGCCGGGCGAGCTCCATCTCCTCGGCGTAGACCTGGCTGTCGGGCACGGTGCCGTTCCAGCCGCCGGAGGTGAGGATGGTCTGGATGCCGACGTCCACGGGCGTTCCCCCTGTTGCTGCGGAGGACCCCCTCCTCCGTCCGCGCCGACCCTAGTCGCCGCGGCCCGGGGTGCCGATCGACGCCGCGGCCAGCCGGCTGCGGATGTCGGCACAGTGCTCGCACACCGAGGCGGGGATGACCCCCACCCGCTGCAGCCAGCCGAAGATCACACAGCCGAGGCACAGGCCGAAGGCCGCCTCGAGGGTGGCGGCGACGACCAGGACGGCGATCACCGCGGTGGCGAGACCACCGAGGGCGAGGACCTCCGCAGCGACGGCAACGGTGGCGCAGACGAGGCCGATCGTCTGCGCGAACCGCTTCGGCGGGCCGGGAACGGGGCGCGTCGGGCCGGCGAGGCGGGGGACGACGACCCGCGTGACCACGAGCGCGAGCGGGCTGAAGTGCGGGCCGGCGACGACCCGTGCGGCGAATCCGTAGAGCAGCGGGAGGAGCACGAGCGCCCGACCGGTCGCGAGGTACGTGAGGCCGATCGCCGTCACCCCGGTGGCGACGAGACGTGCCGCACGCTCGTCGACGGTTTCGGGGAAGGCGAAACGTCGCTCGTTGGCGGGGGAGTCGGGCATCCGGCGAAGTCTAAGCCGACAAAGCCGACCTGCAAAGTCGGGAATTGCAACCGGGCCGCTCCCGTCCCGTCGACGCAGGGGTACGCTGCGGCCATGGCCCGCCGCACCGCCAAGCCGCCCCGCCCGCTCGCCCGGCTCACCACGCCGCTCGTGCGCGACGGAGGCGAGCTGCGGCCCGCCGGGTGGGACGAGGCGCTCGACCGCGCCGCCGAGGGCTTCCGCCGCCACCTCGACCCCGCAGCGCCCAGCCGCATCGGGTTCTTCTCGTGCTCGAAGGCGACGAACGAGGCCAACTACCTCGCGCAGAAGCTCACCCGGCAGGTGTACGGCACCAACGACATCGACTCCTGCAACCGCACTTGACACGCTCCCTCCGTCGTCGGTCTGGCGACAGTGTTCGGAGCGGGCGGCGGCACCAGCTCGTACCAGGAGGTCGAGCAGGCCGACGTCATCGTGCTGTGGGGATCCAACGCCCGTGAGGCGCACCCGATCTTCTTCCACCGCGTCCTCGCCGCCGTGCGATCCGGCGCCCGCCTGTTCGTCGTCGACCCACGGCGCACCGCCTCGGCCGCATGGGCGGACACCTGGCTCGGACTCGACGTCGGCACCGACGTCGCGCTCGCCAACACCGTCGCCCGGGAGATCATCGCCGCCGGCCTCCACCACACCGACTTCCTGCAGCGAGCCACGGTCGGCTTCGACGACTTCGCCGCGTCGGTGGAGCCGTTCACCCTCGACGTCGGCGCGGCGATCACCGGTGTCCCCGCCGAGGCGATCCGGGCCCTCGCCCACGCCTACGCCACCGCACCCCGCGCCCAGCTCTGCTGGACGCTCGGCATCACCGAGCACCACAACGCCGTCGACAACGTGCTCGGACTCATCAACCTCGCGCTCCTGTGCGGCCACGTGGGCCGCTACGGCAGCGGCCTCAGTCCGCTCCGCGGCCAGAACAACGTGCAGGGCGGCGGCGACATGGGAGCGATCCCGAACCGGCTCCCCGGATTCCAGGACATCCTCGACGACGACGCCCGCACCCGGTTCGAGACCGCGTGGGGCTGCCACATCCGCCCCCACCACGGACGGCACCTCACCGCCATGTTCGAGGCGATGGCGACGGGCGACCTGCGGGCACTCCACGTGATGGGCGAGAACCCCGCCCGGTCCGAGGCGAATACCGCCGAGGCGATCGCTTTGCTCTCGGGGCTCGACCACCTCGTCGTGCAGGACATCTTCCTCACCCACACCGCCGAGCTCGCCGACGTCGTCCTGCCCTCGGCGGCGTCGTGGTGCGAGGACGACGGAACCGTCACCAACTCCGAACGGCGCGTGCAGCGGGTCCGCAAGGCCCTCGAACCGCCCGGCGAGGCGCGGACCGACCGGTGGATCCTCACCGAGATCGCCCGCCGGCTCGGACACCCCTGGGCCCACGTGGGCGCCGAGACGGTCTGGGACGAGGTGCGCAGCCTGTCGCCCATGCACGCCGGCATGCGCTACGACCGCCTCGATGCGCTCGGCGGCATCCAGTGGCCCTGCCCGCACGAGGACCGACTCGAACCGTCGTTCCTCCACGGTCGTCTCTGGGCCGACGACCCCGCCGAACGCGGCGCCCCGGCCCCCTTCAGCGTCGTCGGGCACGCGCCGCCCCTCGACGTGCTCCGCCCGGAGTTCCCGCTGCGGCTCACCACCGGACGACGGCTCGACTCCTACAACACGGGGGTGCAGACCGCTGCGCTCGCATCGCCGCTGCGTGAGGGCGAGACCGTCGACATCGCCCCCGAGGACGCAGCGGCGCTCGGCGTGCGCGCCGGCGACCGTGTGCGCGTCGTCTCGCCCCGAGGTGCCGTCGAGGCGCCCGTGCGCATCGACCCCGGGCTCCGGCCCGGTCTCGTGTTCATGACGTTCCACTTCCCTGACGACGTCGACGTGAACGTGCTCACGAACGATGCGTACGACCCGCGCTCGGGCACCGCCGAGTTCAAGGCCGCCGCCGTGCGCATCGAGGTGCTGCCTCCCGCCGACGCCGCCACGGTGGGCGCCTGAGATGGACCTCGTCATCGGCGACGAGCAGCCGACCGCAGAGGAGCGCGATGCGCTCGACCGGCTGCTCGGACCGGCATCGACGGCGTGGCTCGGCGGCGAACGCCGCGGAGCCGACCTGCGCACAGCGCACGCCGGAGCCGAGGTGCGCGGTCGACGCCACCTGCTCCTCCCCGCGTTGCAGGCCCTCGTCGAACGGGTCGGGTACGTCAGCCGCGGTGGCCTCGCCGAGGTGTGTCGCCGCCTGACTGTCCCGCCCGCCGACGCCTACGGCGTGGTCACCTTCTACGAGGGACTTCCCACCGAGCCCCGCCCGCGGACGGTGCTGCACGTCTGCACCGACCTCGCCTGCCGGGCACCGGCGGGGGAGGGGGGCGTCGGCGACGTGCACGTCACGGCAGCGCCCTGCCTCGGCCTGTGCGAGGTCGCGCCCGCCGCACTCCTCGTGCGCCACGGGGCCGATCACCGCGCCCACCCCGTCGGCCACGTCGACGCAGCGGGGCTCGGCGCGCTCCTCGCCGGTGGCGACCCGCCCGCCTGGTCCACCGCGGCAGCGGTCCGTCGCGCCGGGCCGCTCCTCGCCCGGGTCGCCGCCGCCGACCCGACGGACCTCGACGCCTACCTCGCGCGCGGCGGGTACGGGGCGCTGCGACGGGCGGTCGAGATCGGCGCCGAGGAGGTCGTCGCCGAGATCGAGCGCAGCGGCCTGCTCGGCCGTGGCGGGGCCGCCTTCCCGACGGGTCGCAAGTGGGCGGCGGTCGCTGCGGCCGCCGACCCCGTGCGCCACGTCGTCGTCAACGCGGACGAGTCCGAGCCCGGCACGTTCAAGGACCGGGTCGTCCTCGAGGGGGACCCCTTCGCGGTGATCGAAGCGGCGACGATCGCCGGGATCACCTGCGGGGCGACGTCGGGGTACGTGTACCTGCGCGGGGAGTACCCCGTCGCCCGGGAGCGGCTCACCGTCGCCATCCGCCGGGCCTATGACGCGGGGTTGCTCGGCGACGACGTCGCCCGGTCGGGGCGCCGCTTCGATCTCGAACTGCGGCTCGGCGCCGGGGCGTACATCTGCGGTGAGGAGACGGCACTGTTCAACTCCCTCGAGGGGTACCGCGGCGAACCGCGCTCCAAGCCGCCCTTCCCCGTCGAGGTCGGCCTGTTCGGCCGGCCGACCGTCGTCAACAACGTCGAGACCCTGCTCAACGTGCGACGGATCGTCGAGGAGGGCGCCGACCGCTGGGCGTCGACGGAGACGAAGCTGTTCTGCGTCTCGGGTGCGGTCGACCACCCCGGCCTCTACGAGGTCCCCGTCGACCACCCCCTCGGCGACCTGCTCGAGGAGGCCGGGGTGACCCCGACGCTGCAGGCCGTGCTGCTCGGCGGCGCCGCCGGGACGTTCCTCCCCCCCGACGCTCTCGACCTGCCCCTCGGCTTCGACGCGGCGAGGGCCGCCGGCGCCACGCTCGGCTCCGGGGTGGTGTTCGCCGTCGACCGGTCCACCGACCTCACCGACCTGCTCGGCCGGATCGCCCGGTTCTTCCGCCACGAGTCGTGCGGCCAGTGCGTGCCCTGCCGGGTCGGCACGGTCCGCCAGGAGGAGGTGCTCGACCGGCTCCGGGCCACCCGCTCCGCCGGACAGGCCCCCGACCCGGCCGACCTCGTGCTCCTCGGCGACCTCGCCGCGGTGCTCCGCGACGCGTCGATCTGCGGCCTCGGCCAGACCGCCGCGTCGGCGATCAGCAGCGCGATGGTCCACCTGCGCCCCTTCGGGGCCACCACGGAGGAACGACCGTGACCGAAGCGCACGGGGCGCCCGTCGCCGCCCCCCGGCGAATCGTCGCCCTCGACCTCGACGGGCAGGAGGTGCGCGTCGCCGAGGGATCGACGATCCTCGACGCCTGCCGCTCCGCAGGCGTCGACGTCCCGACGCTCTGTCGGGGGTCGACCCTCACCCCACGCAACGCGTGCCGGGTGTGCATGGTCGAGGTCGACGGGTCCCGAACCCTCGTCCCGTCGTGTTCGCGGCCGGTCGAGCCGGGCATGGTCGTGCGCACCGACACCGACCGCACCCGTCACGCCCGCCGCATGGTCTTCGAACTCCTCGCCTCGACCGTCGACCTCTCCCAGACCCCTCGCGTCGACGGCTGGCTCGCCGACTACGGCGCCGACGTCGACCGGCACGGTGACCCGGCGACCGTCGCCACGGTGGTGGCGGCACCCCGCATCGACAACGACCTCTACGTGCGGGCCTACGACCGCTGCATCCTCTGCTACCAGTGCGTCGACGCGTGCGGCGACCAGTGGCAGAACAGCTTCGCCATCTCGGCGGTCGGGCGCGGGTTCGCCGCCCGCATCGCGGTCGAATGGGACGACGACCTGCCCGACGGCGCCTGCGTGTACTGCGGCAACTGCATCGCAGTGTGTCCGACGGGGGCGCTGCAGTTCCGCACCGAGTTCGACCTCCGGGCCGCAGGCGGCTGGGCGCCGGAGCGGCAGACGGAGACCACGACCGTCTGCCCGTTCTGCGGCGTCGGCTGCAACCTGACGCTGCACACCCAGGACAACCGGATCGTGAAGGTCACGAGCCCCGACGACCACGCCGTCACCCGCGGGAACCTCTGCATCAAGGGACGGTTCGGGTGGTCGCACGTGGGCAGCGACGGCGAGGTCGGCGAGGGCTGCTAGAACACGGCGACCACGGCCGGAACGGCCCGTGACCGCGGGGGAGGACCACCGGTGCAGTTCGGCATCTACCTGAACGCCCAGCATCCCGACCGGGACGACCCGGCCCGCCGGCTCGCCGAGACCGTCGAACAGGTGCGGCTCATCCGCTCGCTCGGGTTCGACTCGATCTGGGGCGGCGAGCACCACGCCACCCCGGGCTTCCACTACTTCCCGCTGCTGCCGCTCCTGCAGCGCCTCGTCGGTGAGGCCGACGGGCTCGCCCTGGGCACGAACCTCGTGCTCCTTCCGTTGCACAACCCGGCGGAGATCGCCGAGACGGCGGCGTTCCTCGACATCGCGACGGGTGGCCGGTTCCACCTCGGGGTCGGTCTCGGGTACCGGCCCGAGGAGTTCGCCATGTTCGGGGTCGATCTCGCCCACCGGGTCGGTCGGATGGTCGAGGGGATCGAGGTCATCCGCCGGCTCTGGACGGAGGACTCCGTCACCTTCGAGGGACGGCACCACCGGGTGGTCGACCTCACCATCCGTCCACGCCCGCTCCGTCCCGGCGGACCCCCGATCCTCGTCGGCTCACAGGTGCCCGCCGGCATCGACCGGGCGGCTCGCATCTCCGACGGTTGGCTCGCGATCCCGGTGCCGACCGTGGAGGAGTTCGGCGAACAGGCCGCGCGGTTCGCCGCCACGCGAGCGGCCGCCGGTCTCGCCCCGGCCGAGCACCTCTGCCGGCTCATCGAGGTCGGGGTGGCCGCCGACGAGGAGACCGCGCTCCACCGCACCGCGCCGTACCTCCTCGACAAGTACGCCGCCTACCTGGCATGGGGGATCCCCGGCATCGAACTCCCGGCGGACGCCGCGCCGGTCGACCAGCTCCGGGCGCTCGCACGGGACCGGTTCGCTCTCGGGTCGCCCGAACAGGTCGTCGAGGGCCTCCTCGCCCAGCACCGGGCCGGGGTCACGCACGCGACCATGCGCATCTCCTGGCCCGGCATGCCCCAGGACGACGTGCTGGCGTCGATCGAACTGCTCGGCACCCGCGTGCTGCCCGAGGTACGACGCCGGATCGCTGCCGGCGACTGACCGGGCGGGGGCGCTCAGCCCCGGCCGCTGTTGGTGCGGACCTCGCGGAAGGGGAGCTCCGCGTCGTTGCCCGGCTCCTTCGGCAGGCCGAGCACCCGTTCCCCGAGGATGTTGTACTGGATCTCGTCGGTGCCGCCGGCGATGGACATGGCGGGCGTGGACACGAGGGTCTCGGCGATCTTGCCGTCCTCGGGACCGTCGGCGCCGGCGAGCATCCCCGCAGCGCCGACGAGGTGCGTGTGCACCGCGTTCGCCCGGCGCGCCGTGGTCGAGCCCATCAGCTTGGAGAGCGAACCCTCCGGCCCCGGCGGCCGACCGGCCCGGCGTGCGGCGAGCGCCCGCTGGTTGTTCCACCGCTGCAGCCGTTCGAGCGTGTGCAGACCGGCGAGCTGCTGTCGGGCGACGGGTGCATCGTCGAGGCCGTTCGCCCGGGCCTGCGGCACGGCGAGATCGACCCGGCCGGCCCGTTGCGGGTACCACTCGTAGGTCTTCCAGTAGGCGGCGGCCTCCTCCGCCGCCTCCCGGGCGCACCGGCCGAGCTCGCCCGACCTCGCCCGGGCGATCCGCCCCGTCTGGAGCCCGCGTTCGTGGGCGAGGGTGGTCAGCGCCACCGCCCAGCCGCCCTCGAGCGGGCCGATCACGTTCGCGTGCGGCACCCGCGCGTCGGAGAGGAAGACCTCGTTGAAGGTGGCGTAGCCGTTCGACTGTCGGAGCGGCCGCACCTCGATGCCGGGTTGGCGCATGTCGATCGCGAAGTAGGTGATGCCCCGGTGCTTGGGGACGTCCCAGTTGGTGCGGGCCAACAGGATCCCGTAGGCGGCCTTGTGCGCCCCGGAGTTCCACACCTTCTGCCCGTTCACGATCCACTCGTCGCCGTCACGGTCGGCCCGGGTGACGAGGCCGGCGAGGTCGCTGCCGCTGCCCGGCTCGGAGAAGAGCTGGCACCACGTGTGCTCGCCGGTGACGAGCGGCCGCAGGAGACGGGCACGGAGGTCGTCCGTGCCGTGTTCGAGGATCGTGGGGGCGGCGAGGTTCATGCCCACGCCGGACGCCACACCGACCGCACCGACCTCGGCGAAGACGGCGGAGACCGCCGATGCGAGCGAGGGCGGGAGCCCGCGACCGAACCACGCCTCCGGCCACGCCGGACAGCCCCATCCGGAGTCGACGAGGATCTCCCGCCACTCCCGCAGCGGTCGCTCCGGATCCCAGTTGGCGTCGAGCCATGCCCGGACCTCCGCCTGCACCGCGTCCACGCGCTGTTCCCCCACCGCGACCTCCCCGTCCGCCCCGTGGCGTCCGCCAGCGTACGCGGAGCGGTCGCGCGGGGCGCGACCGTCCGGGCCGAAGGGTAGGGTCCGGCCCCATGGCCGCTGCATTCCCGACCACGTTCCGCACCGTCGCCACGGGGCTCGCGTTCCCCGAGGGCCCCGTGGTGCTCGCCGACGGCTCGCTCGTCGTCACCGAGATCGCCCGTGGGCGGCTCACCCGGGTGCACGACGACGGCCGCACCGAGGTCTACGCGGAGGTCGGCGGCGGGGCGAACGGTGCCGCCGTCGCCGCGGACGGGTCCGTGTACGTGTGCAACAACGGCGGTCGCTGGCCCCTCGACGTCCCCTCCACCGTCGGTGCGGCGACCCCGCCGAACGGCCCGGGTTCGATCCAGCGGGTCGCACCGGACGGCACGGTGACGACGGCGCTCGACGCCATCGGCGGCCGCCCCCTCGACGCCCCGAACGACGCCGCGTTCGGCCCCGACGGCGGGCTGTGGTTCACCGACCCGGTGTGGGCGTCGGGCCAGCTCGAACGCACCGCCGGGTCGATCTGCTACCTCGGCCCCGACGGTTCGGCCCGCCGGGCGCACACGGGCCTGCAGTTCCCCAACGGCATCGGGGTGAGCGACGACGGCCGGTTCCTCTACGTGGCGGAGTCGATGACCGGGTCGATCGTCTCGTTCCGCATCGAAGGGCCGGGTGTGCTCGGGGACCCGAAGCCGAACGGGCTGATCGGACGACGCTCGGTGCCCGACGGGTTCTGCGCGGATTCGGCCGGCCGGCTGATCGTCGCCGGGCACCAGACGCCGTCGCTGTTCGTGCTCGACGCAGCCGACGGGCGCCCGATCGCCGTCGTCGACGTCGGCGCGACCGGCCCGACGAACTGCTGCTTCGGCGGACCGGACGGGCGCACGCTCTACGTCACCTCATCCGACCGGGGCGAGATCCTCGCCCTCGACTGGCCGGTGCCGGGCATGGCGCTGCACCCGCGGGGCTGACCTCGTGGACGAACTCCTGTACGCGGTGCGCGGCCACGTCGCGACCCTGACGTTCAACCGCCCGGAGCGGATGAACACCATCACGATGCGGATGCTCGACACGCTGTCGAGCCGACTGCTCGAGGCCGACACCGACCCCGACGTGCGGGTCATCGTGCTCACCGGCGCCGGACGCGCGTGGTGCGCAGGCCTCGACGTCGCCGAGACGGCGGCCGGCGGCGGGCTCGGTTCGGCCGACGGCGGGGTCGGCGCGATGGCGGGCGAGTTCGACCTGCGCAACGCGCCACCGGTGGTGCTCCACAAGATCGACACCCCGGTGATCGCTGCGCTCAACGGCGGTGCGGCCGGCTACGGGCTCGACATCGCCCTCGGGTGCGACCTCCGCATCGCCGTACCGACCGCGAAGCTGTCGTTCGCGTTCACCGCCCGTGGGGTGCTCCCCGAGAGCGGCGGCACCTGGCACCTCCCACGGCTCGTCGGCGCGTCCCGCGCCGCGGAACTGCTCTACACGGCGGCCACGCTCGACGCGACCGAGGCGCACGCGCTCGGGCTCGTCGACCACGTCGTCGACGGCGACCTCGCCGCTGCGGCGGACGAGCTCGCCGGCCGCATCGCGGCGAATGCCCCGCTCGCCGTGCGCGCCGTCAAGCGGATGCTGCGCCACGCGGCGACCGAGTCCCTCGAGGACCACGTGCAACGGCAGTTCCTCGCCCTGTTGCCCCTGTTCCGCACCAAGGACTTCCGGGAGGGGTTGCAGTCCTTCCTCGAGAAGCGACCCCCGAACTTCCAAGGACGGTGAACGGATGACCACCCCCACGCCGTGGCGGCTCGCCAACGCAGCCGGACGAGCGGTCCTCGTGATCGACGACGGTGTCTACGACCTCGAGTGCCACTCGGCAGGTCGGTACGGCAGCGACCCGATGGAGGCGTTGCGCCACCACGACGGCCTCGGGGCCCTCGCCGCATCGCTCGTCGGGACCCCGGCCGACGGCCCGCTCGTGCTCGCCGACCTCGGCCCGCCGGTTCCGCGGCCGCAGAAGATCTTCGGGGTCGGGCTCAACTACCGGGACCACGCGGCGGAGTCCGCGATGGAGCTCCCTGCGGAACCGCTCGTGTTCACGAAGTTCCCGAGCTGCCTGAGCGGGCCCGCCGCCGACGTGCCCGTCCACGGCACCCGCACCGACTGGGAGGCAGAGCTCGTCGTCGTCATCGGGCGCCGTGGCCGCGACCTCGCGGTGGCGGACGCGTGGGACCACGTCGCCGGGCTCACCTGCGGCCAGGACATCTCCGACCGGCGACTCCAGCTCGCGGTGAATCCACCGCAGTTCTCCCTCGGGAAGTCCTACGACGGGTTCGGGCCGACCGGCCCCGTGGTCGCGTCGCTCGGGTGCTTCACCGATCCGACCGACCTCGGGATCACCTGCGAACGCAACGGGGAGGTCGTTCAGGCTGCGCGGACCTCCGGCATGATCTTCCCCGTCGCCGAGCTGATCGCCTATCTGTCCTCCATCTGCACGCTCGAGGTCGGCGACCTCGTCTTCACCGGCACACCCGACGGGGTGGGCATGGCCCGCGGGGTGTTCCTCGGTGACGGCGACGTGCTGCGCACCACCATTCAGGGCATCGGCACGATGGTGAACGTCTGCCGGGCGTGACGCCCGACGTCCGCTAGGAGGCGGGCGGCGGCGGGGGCGGGGCCGCAGCGAGGCGGGCCGCCCGGCGTCGCTGTCGCCGCCACCGGAGCAGCCGGACCACCACGACGAGCACGACGGCGAACGGTGCGACCGGCGCACCGAACCCGGCGACCACCACGATCGCCCGCCCGACGGCGACGACGACGTCCCACCCGGCCCGCACCCCGTCGACGAACCCTGCGGGGGGTTCCTCGAGCGACGTCGCCGGGTCGGTGGAGGTGAGCACGACGGTCAGCGTCGCCCGGTCGACGAGGTTGCCGAGGGCGGCACGCGCGGCCCGGAGCGCGGCGAGGTCGGCCTCACGGGCGGCGAGCTCCGCCTCGACGGCGGTCAACGCGGCCACGTCCGCCGTGCGGGCGAGGAGGTCGCGCAGCCGTTCGACGCTGATCTCGGTGGCCTCGATGCGGGCGTCGAGGTCGACGACGCTTCCCGTGACGTCGTCGACGGAGGACTCCTCGGCGAGCAGTTTGCCGATCCCCGCGAACGACGTGACCAGGTCCCGGTAGCGGTCGGGGAGCACCCGGTAGGTGAGGCGAGCCGTCGGACGGTCACCTTCGAGGGCGACGTCGGACGCCACCAGTTCGGCATCGGCGTCGTCCGCGACCCGTCGGACCACCTCGACGGCGTCCTCGACGTCGTCGACGAGCACGGTCGCCGATCCGCGGACGACGAGCGATCGCCCGGCGTCGAGGTCGATCGCGCCGGGTGTGACGACCATGTCGGCCGATCCCACGGTCGCCGGCAGCGACCGCTCGAGCGGTTCCGGCCCGCCGAGGACCCCGCCGTTCACCGGTCCACCGCTGTCGTCGGAACCGCAGCCGACCGCGACGACGGCACCGAGGATGAGGATGCCGATCGCGTGCCGGACTGACGGGCGGTGGCGTGCAGTTGTCGGCATCACCAGATCCTAGGCAGGTCACCGTCGCTCCGGTCGGGGACGTCGCCCGCTACCGTCGCACCGGTGAGCACGAACCTTGCGGTCGAAACGGCCGTCGACCCGCTCGGCGGCGGCCGCTACGGCGTCGCCTTCAGCGCCGATTGGTGGGTCCACGTCGGACCGAACGGTGGGATCCCCGCCGCGCTCGTGACCCGTGCGTGCATCGCTGAGGCGAACCTCGACGGTGGCGCCCGGGTGCCCCGGACCGTCACGGTGCACTATCTCGCACCCGCGGTGGTCGGTCCGGCGGAGGTCACGGTCGCCGTCGAGCGTGCAGGCGCCGGGGTGTCGTTCCTGTCGGCCCGGATCCGGCAGGGAGACCGCCTCGTGGCGAACGCGATCGCCGCGCTCGCCGCACCGCGTGCCGAGCCCTACGCGTTCGACGAGATCCCCGTCGCCTCCCCGCCGCCACCGGACGCGTGCCCGATCCTCGACTACCCCGATCGTACGGACGGGCCGGTCGCGCTGCGTGAACGCTGGGACACCCGGCACGGGATCGGTCCGGCTGCGCTCGGCCACGTCGCAGCGGTCCCACCGGAACGCATCGGCGAGACCGAGGCGACCTCGGGCGGTTGGATGCGGCTCGCCGAGCCGGTGCCGGTCGACCACGTCGTCATCGCGGCGATGGCCGACGCGTGGCTGCCGCCGGTGCTCGCGCTCGCCGGACGGCCTCGTGTCGTTGTGCCGACCGTGGAGCTGACCGTCCACTTCCGGCACGACCACGTCGGCCGGTACGCCCCCGACAGCTGGTTCCTCGGCGAGTTCCGCACCCGGGCGGTCGCCGAGGGGTTCCTCGAGGAGGACGGGGAGATCCGCGGGCCGGACGGACGGCTCGTCGCGATGTCCCGACAACTCGCGGTGATGACGCCGTTCGACGTGGCGACGGCACGGAAGGCGGCACGATGAGCAACCCCGGCGAAGACCTCGACCCCACGACGGTCCCGATCCGGCCGGCGGCGACGGTGATGCTCGTCGACGACCGTCCCGACCTCCGGGTGCTGATGCTGCGCCGAACCGTGCAGGCCGTGTTCGCGAGCGACATGTGGGTGTACCCCGGCGGGCGGGTCGACCCCGAGGACGCCGCCGCCGTGTTCGACCGGATCCGGGGGCTCGACGACGTCGCCGCGTCGGCCGCACTCGGGATCGCCGAGGGCGGTCTCGCGTACTGGGTCGCGGCGCTGCGGGAGTGCTTCGAGGAGGCGGGGATCCTCCTCGGGGTCGACCGTCGCACCGGCGTTCCCATCCGGTTCGACGATCCCGCTCGGCGCGCCGCGGCGGAGGTGCTCCGCACCGGGTTGAACGCCGGCGAGGTCGACTTCGCGACCGTCGTCGACGAGCTCGACGTGGTGCTCGACGCGTCGCAGGTCCACTACGTGGCGCACTGGATCACCCCGCTCGGGCCGCCGCGCCGTTTCGACACCCGGTTCTTCCTCGCAGCGGCCCCGCCGGGACAGGTCCCGATGCACGACGACACCGAGATCGTGCACCACGACTGGATCGCCCCGAGTCAGGGCATGTCCGCCTGGCGCGGCGAGGGAATGGCGATGATGACCCCGACGGCACGCATGCTCCAGTGCCTCGAGCCCTTCGACGTCGCCGCCAGCGCCGTGCGGGCGGCCGCAGCGGCCGTTCCGGCCCACCAGGTCCGGGTGACCCGTGACCAACCGCGCTACGAGGTCGTGCTGCCGGGCGACCCGGGCTACGACGACGGCGACCCCGACACCGAGTTCGGATGGGTGAAGCTGCGCCCCTGAGCGTCGGGACGTCCCCGGCGCCGTCAGCCGGTCGCGGGCCCGTTCGGCGTGAGCGGCACGATGCGGTCACCGACGGCGACGGCTCGGGTTCCCGGCGGGAGCTGCGATCCGAGGATCTCGAGCCGGTAGGGCGTGAGCACCTGCGCGCAGAGCCGGTCGGTCGGAGCCGACACGGAGAGCGCGAGCGGTGCGACCCCCTCGGCGTCGAGGCTGCCCGCCGTCCAGGCGATCTCGTGGCACGGGGTCGGGAGCATCCCCTCGAGCACGACCACGGCGCCGCCGGAGGTGGCGGCGACGCGGATCGAGTCGGGCGGTGCGGCGTTCGCTGCGCTCGTCGCCGGCGGTTCTCCACCGCTCGACGAGGTGGCGCCGCCGCCGGTCTCCTTGCCGCTGCATGCGACGAGCGTGCCGACGAGCACCACGGTGAGGGCGATGGCCGAACCGGTGAGCACTCGGGCGGTGGCGTGTCCCATGCCGAGGGAAGCTACCCCTGCGGGGCACGATGACGAACCCGGTCCGGGTCGACGACCCGGGCGACCCGCGTCTCGGCCCGTTCATCGGCCTCACGGACCGGGTGCTCCGGCGTGCTCCCGCACCGACCTTCGTCGCCGAGTCCCTGCTCGTCGTCGACCGGGTGCTGCGCGCCGGCTGCGACGTGCGGACCGTCGCAGTGACCCCGGGCGCGTACCCGCGGCTCGTCCCGGCGCTCGAGGAGCACGCCCGGTCCGGCCGGCCGACGCCCGAGGTGCTCCTCGTCGACCGCCCGGTACTCGCGGCGGTCGCCGGGTTCGACGTGCACCGGGGGGTGCTCGCCGAGGTGGTGCGACCGACGGAACGCACGGCAGCCGAGGCGATGGTTGCGGCGGCGGGCCGCACGGTCGCGGTCCTGGAGGCCGTGGTCGACCAGGCGAACCTCGGTGCGATCTTCCGCAACGCCGCCGGGCTCGGGGTCGGGGCGGTGCTGTTGTGCCCGCGCTGCTGCGACCCGCTCTACCGCCGCACGGTTCGGGTGTCGATGGGCGCGGTGCTCGAGGTGGCGTGGGCCCGACTGCCGGCGTGGCCCGCCGACCTCGCGGTCGTGCGTGACCGCGGGTACCGGCTCGTCGCACTCACGCCGGCCGGGGTCCCGTTGGCGTCGGCGGCAGGTGGAGGCGCCGGGGCGGCCCGCGCCGGTTCGCCGCGGGCGCTGCTGCTCGGCAGTGAGGGGGAGGGGCTGAGCGCCGAGGCGCTCGTCCTCGCGGACGAGCGTGTGGCGATCCCGATGTCGGGGGGTGTCGATTCACTCAACGTCGCGGCGGCCTCCGCGATCGCCTTCTGGGCCTTCGCTGCGCCTGACCGTCCGTAGGATCGGCGGCCATGAGCTCCGCACCGCACTGGTCGGCCCACCTGCCCACCGGGACCGATCCCTCGACGGTCGATCTCGGCATCGGCGGGACCCTGCCCCGGCGGTGGGTGGCGAACTGGCACGCTGATCCGGGGCGACCGGTGCTGCGGGACACGGTCGGACGGTGGTGGTCGGGCGGTGCGCTCGAGGAGGCGACCGCGTCGATCGCGGGGCGGTTCGCTGCCGCAGGGCTCGGTCCGGGGGACCGGGTGCTGTTGTCGGCGTCGTCGTCGGTCGAACTGGTCGTCGCGCACGTGGCCTGCCTGCGGGCGGGGCTCACCGTGATCCCGGCGAACACGGCGTACGGGCCGGACGAGCTCGCTCACCTCGTGCTGGACGGTGCACCTCGGCTCGCCGTGGTCGACGACGCACAGCGTGCGGCGTGGGTGCGGGCGGCGGATCCGTCGGTCCGGGTGGTGGGGATCGACGTCGATCTTCCCGGCGGGCCACCGGGCGACCTCGACGTCGCCCCACCGGACGCCCCCGCGCTGATCGGCTACACGTCGGGCACCACGGGGCGTCCGAAGGGCGCGGTGCTCACCCACGCCAACCTGGCTGCGAGTGTGGAGGCGTTGCGGCTCGCGTGGCGGTGGACGCCGGAGGACCGTCTGGTGCTGGCGCTGCCGCTGTTCCACATGCACGGGCTCGGGGTCGGCCTCCACGGGACGCTCGCTGCGGGTGCCTCGGCGGTGCTGGTCGAACGGTTCGAGGTCGATGCCGTGCTCGACGCTGCGGCGGCGGAGCGCGCCTCACTGTTCTTCGGTGTGCCGACGATGTACCACCGGCTCGCCACGTCGTCGCGTGCTGGCGAGCTGGCGAGGCTGCGGTTGTGCGTGTCGGGGTCGGCGCCGCTGCCGGCGGACCTGTGGCAGGCGCTCGCGAGCTCGACCGGCCAGCGGGTACTCGAGCGGTACGGCATGACGGAGACGGTCATGCTCGTGTCGAACCCCTACGACGGGCAGCGTCGCCCGGGCACGGTCGGCATCCCGCTGCCGGGTGTGGACCTGCGCCTCGACCCCACGTCGGGCGAGGTGCTCGTGCGCGGGCCGAACGTGTTCGCCGGCTATCTCGACCGACCCGAGGCGACGGCGACGTCGTTCGACCCCGAGGGATTCTTCCGCACCGGCGACGTCGGCCGTCTCGACGACGCCGGGTACCTCGAGCTCGTCGCCCGGCTGAAGGAGCTGGTGATCAGCGGAGGGTTCAACGTGTACCCGCGCGAGGTCGAGGACGTGCTGCGGGAGCACCCGGCCGTGGTCGACGTCGCGGTCACGGGGACACCCGACCCCGAGTGGGGGGAGGTCGTCACCGCCTGGTGCGAGACCGACGGCGCCGTGACGCCGGCCGAGATCGCCTCCTTCGCCGCGGAACGGCTCGCCAACTACAAGCGGCCACGGATCGTCCACTTGGTGGACGCGTTGCCCCGGAATGCGCTCGGCAAGGTCACCAAGGGAGAGCTACGGGCCTGAGCGGCCCGGTCAGCTCGCCGTGCGCAGCCGGCTCGGGCTGCCGATGGGGTGCGGCGGTGCGAACCCGGCGAGGGTGCGCTCCTCCTCGCTCTCGCCGCCCCAGAAGCCGTGTTCACGGTTGATCCGGGCGTAGCTGCGGCACTCGAGCATCACCGGGCAGTCGGCGCACACGGCGCGGGCCTGGGCCTCGCGTCGCACGCGGGACTGCGGGCGTTCGGCGGGCGGGGGGAAGAACAGTTCGGTCCGGCCGGAGCATTGCCCCTCCGCCATCCATGCCTGCTGGGTCCAGCGGGGCAGGAGTCGGGCGAGCAGGTCCTCGGTCGGCCGGGGGTTGGTGTCGACGTTGGGGGGAGTCACGTCAACCATTCTGCCACAATGGAGCGACCGATGTAAACGATCGTTCTACTTTTTTCGGTCGGGTTCGGCGACCCGTTCGAGCGCCGAGGCGAGCGTCTCGAGCGCCGTCCGGTCGAGCCGGTCCACGAAGTGGCGACGTACGCCGGCCACGTGGGTGGGGGCGGCCTCCTCGAGGCGTCGCAGCCCCTGCTCGCGCAGTGCGGCGAACATGCCGCGGCCGTCGGTGGCACAGCGCTGCCGGTCGACGAGGCCGGCTCGGGTGAGCCGGTCGATCCGCCGTGTCAGGCCCGAGGGGGAGAGGTGGAGGCGATCGGCCAGTTCGTGCATCCGGAGCCGCCGGCCCTCGGCCTCCGACAGCACCACGAGGACGGCGTAGTCGGCGAGCGGGAGGTCGTGGGCGGCGAGCAGCTCCGCGTCGAGGACGGCGTCGAGGCGGGAGGTGGCCTGCACGAGGCTCCGCCAGGCCCGCTGTTCGAGCGGGTCGAGCCATGCCGTGGTTCCGGAGTAGTCGACCATGTCGGGGATACTACTTGCGGCTGCAAGGAAAGATCGCTATGGTTGCATCCGCAACGATCCCCGATCCCCCAAGGGAGCACCCATGTCCACCCCCGCGATCCCCGTCGGCACCTGGAGCATCGACCCCGCCCACTCCGAGGCGGGCTTCTCGGTCCGCCACCTGATGGTGTCCAAGGTCCGTGGCCGCATCTCCACCTTCTCCGGCACCGTCGTCATCGCCGAGGACCCGCTGCAGTCCTCCGTGGAGGTCACCCTCGACCCGGCGTCCATCGACACCCGGGACGCGAAGCGTGACGAGCACCTGCGCTCGGGCGACTTCTTCGAGGTGGCGGCCCACCCGACCTGGACCTTCCGGTCGACCGGCCTGCGGGCGGACGACGACGACTGGATCGTCACCGGCGACCTCACCATCCGCGGCGTGACCCGCAGCGTCGAGCTCGAGGTCGAGTTCAACGGCACCTCGGGCGACCCCTGGGGCGGCACCCGTGCCGGGTTCTCCGCCGAGACCGAGATCAGCCGGAAGGACTTCGGCCTCGAGTACAACGCCGTGCTCGAGACCGGTGGTGTGGTCATCGGCGACACCGTGAAGATCGAGCTCGAGATCGAAGCGATCAAGCAGTGACCGCGTCGGCGGCCGACCCCTCGCCGAAGGCGGCGAGCAGACGGTCGGCCGCCATCGCTGCGGTCACCGTGCCGGCGCGTACCGACGCCTCGAGCTCGGGCACGAGCGCCGCGGTGCGGCGGTGCAGATCGGCGACGAGCCGGTCTTCCACCATCGACCACATCCAGCGGAGCTGCTGCTCTGCACGGTTCCGGTCCCACGCGCCGTTGGCCACGAGCACGTCCCGGTGGTGTGCGATATGGGTCCAGACCGTGTCGAGACCCTCGTTCCGCAGCCCCGAACAGATCACGACCGGCGGCTGCCAGGGCGCCGACGGTGGCGTGATGAGGTGGAGCGCCGACGCGTACTCGGTCGCCGCCGCCGTGGCCCGATTGCGGTTCTCGCCGTCGGCCTTGTTCACGGCGATGAGGTCGGCGAGCTCGAGGATCCCCTTCTTGATGCCCTGCAGCTCGTCGCCTGCACCGGGCAGCATCAGGACGAGGAAGAAGTCCACCATGTCGGCGACGATCGTCTCGGACTGACCCACCCCGACCGTCTCGACGAGTACGACGTCGTACCCGGCGGCCTCCACGAGGACCATCGTCTCCCGGGTCGTGCGGGTCACCCCGCCGAGCGTCCCCCCCGACGGCGAGGGTCGGACGAACGCCGCAGGGTCGACCGACAGCTCCGGCATGCGCGTCTTGTCCCCGAGGATCGAGCCCCCGGTGCGCGACGACGTCGGGTCGACCGCGAGCACCGCCACCCGGTGTCCGGCAGCGGTCAGGTTCGTGCCGAACGCCTCGATGAACGTCGACTTCCCGACGCCGGGCACCCCGGTGATGCCCACGCGGTGGGACCGGCCGGCGTGGGGGAGCAGGCGGACGAGCACCTCCTGGGCGAGGCCCCGGTGGTCGGCCCGACGCGACTCCACGAGCGTGATCGTCCGCGCGAGTACCGCCCGGTCGCCGGCGAGCACGCCGTCGACGTAGTCCTCCACCCGCAACGTCGGTGCCACGCCGACCCCGTGGCCGTTCAGTCGCCCGGCAGGGACGCGCCGAGCGTGCCCAGCAGATCGACCGCCGCCTCGGCGATCACCGTGCCCGGGGGGTAGATCGCCGCCGCGCCGGCCGCGAGGAGCGCCTCGTAGTCCTGGGGCGGCACGACGCCGCCGACCACGACGAGGATGTCGTCGCGCCCCTCGGCGTGCAGCGCCGCCCGCAACTCCGGCACGAGGGTGAGGTGCCCCGCGGCGAGCGAGCTCACCCCGACGACGTGTACGTCGGCCTCGACGGCCTGGCGTGCGACCTCCGTCGGGGTCTGGAACAGCGGGCCGATGTCGACGTCGAAACCGAGGTCGGCGAACCCGGTGGCGATCACCTTCTGGCCGCGATCGTGGCCGTCCTGGCCCATCTTGGCGACGAGCAGG
>Ga0169931_10001380_pt1 | contig 40174 bp, 22 predicted proteins | sample Kivu_15m_20L_FD_129675 | JGI IMG/M metagenome (GOLD analysis project Ga0169931, IMG submission 129675) | Freshwater microbial communities from Lake Kivu, Western Province, Rwanda to study Microbial Dark Matter (Phase II) - Kivu_15m_20L... | ecosystem: Environmental > Aquatic > Freshwater > Lake... | reverse complement strand
GCCGTCGGACTTTATCACTTGTCTAACCGAGCTCTAGAGAGCTCACCAAAACTGATCTCCCGGCTCGACCGAAGGCTGCGGCACCAAACCTCCGCTGCGAGTGTTCTGTCTCGCTCCGCGCGCATACCTTTCTTCATCTTCGTAGGTCAGGCCTGGGCCTGACATTTTCAATGGACCACAGGTCAATTCACCACAGAGGCCACGGAGGTACACAGAGGCACGGGAAAACCGAGTTGCGACATTTTATCCCCTCTTCCTTCGTGTCCTTGGTGTCTTGGTGGTTCCCATGCCTTTCGAATTCATAAAGACAAATTCACCATCAAGGCACGAAGGCCACGAAGAAGATAAACGGATGGCAATCATTCCGTGACCGGCGACTCTCACCTGGCGTAGAATGGACACGGAGCCTTCGACGTGATACTGCAGTTCTGCGAAGTTTTTATCATGCGCGTGACAGAATTTAATTCACCAGTCTATTTCGATCGGCCCCTCAGTTTGCCCGCTGCGCCCGAGGCGCCGCCGGCCGAGCCGGAGGTTGAGCCGGAAACGCCCGAAGCACCGCCGAAAGAGAAGCCCGGGCTCGATCCGTTTGAGCCGAGTTGGCCGCCCGGCCGGACCGAGCCGCAGCCCAAGGCCAGCGAGTAAAAACCCTTGTTCCTGAACTTTCGATCGCACGCCAGGCACGACGCAAACCGTCACGACGATAAGCTGCTGCAGCAGATCAACAAGCGGCTGACGCTCAATCTGCTGATTCAAGGCGCGGCGGCCCACACCTATATCACCGCCCATCACCTCGCGGCCGAGGAACTGGAACAGATCCAGCCGGGGCTCGTCGAGCTGTATGACAAGGCGGTCGTCGGCTTTCACCTCAACTATTGGGCCGGCGATCTGACGGTGCTCTACGGCTGGTGGCGCTGGTTCTGGTGGCGCACCGGTTTTCGCTCGCACCCGTTTCATCGGCACCCGCTGCTCGCGCGCTATGGCGGCGAACTGGCCCGGGCAGGGAACCGCGAACTCATGGACCGCGCGCGGCGCAAGGGCGTGAGATCGTTCCCAATTACTAGCTACGCGCAAACCATCCGCATGCATTTGCAGGTGCTCCAGGCCGAACAGGGCCACGAGCGCGAACTGGAGGCAACCGCCAAACGCATCACGGCCGAGATTTGGGGGATCGACGAAAGTCGACTCGAGGGAGCCATCACCTGGGACGTGGCCTTCGGCCATTTGCGCGAGCCGCGCACCCGAGTCGGCCGCTGGACACGGAAGATCGCTGGCGGCTACGGCGGCGTCGAGCACGACGGCCAAAGGTTCAAAGTCATCGGCAAATCCATCTGCCTGCCGCTGCTCGTGCACGAACTGACGAAGGGGACGGCGGAACTCGTCTGCATTCACGGCCTCAACACGCTGAGCGACGCGATGTATCAGCAGGTGACCGACGAGGCCGATCAACTCGAATACGAAGTCTGGCTCTTGCAGGCCGGGCCCGAGATGTGGCGGCGGCTCTTGGCCGCGATTCCGCCGGGGCAGCAGATCGCCCACGTGTTGATGCACCTGGCGCGGCTGGATCCGCTACCGCTGGAGAAGATCATGCTCGCCGCGGTGAGCGATCCGCCGGCGGCCAGGCGGATGCTGAGCGTGATGTTGGAAGGGTATGCCGAAGGAGGAAGTTAACCGCTCACCCTTCCCACTGCTTCAATCGATCGAGCATCTCGTGAATGTCCTGGCGACGTTTTTCGAAGAAGGCGAGCAGCAGAAGTATCGCGACGCCCAGCAGGATGCCGCAGGCCCACCAGATCCAGGTCTGCTCAAGATCGACTGCCGCGTACCAGATGACCGTGAACATGGCGAGTGCGAGAAAGCCGGTGCCCAGCAGCAGGAACGCCCTGACACGCAGCACGATGCCGGCAAAAATACCCAGCACCGAGAGACCCGCGAGTACGCCCGGCAACCAGGGAGCGTTGGCCACGCCGTTGACGAAGATGTCGGCGGTCGAAGAAAGGTAGATGGCCATCGAACTGCCGTAGCGGATCGTGGTCATCTGAGCGTCATTGAGTTGCCGACGATTGAGATGGGCTGCCGCCAGCACGCACACGGCGGGCGGGATCATCCAGACCTGCGGATGACGCAGGAAGCCCCAGCCCTCTTGATGCCCAAGGAAATACCACAGCCCGCCGTTGGCCGCCAGCGCCGCCAGCACCCCGAAACCGAACGAGCGCCGCGCGATCGAGAGCGTCGCATACAACAGGCCCACGCCGATCAGCAGCAGCGAGTAGTCGACTTGCGATTCCACGAACCAGAAGCCCAGCACCGGCAGCACGGGCAGCATCACGCCGGTGTTTTCCAGAGGCCGCGAGAGCACATGTACCTGGCGGCGGCGAAAGAGTTCGCCCGCCCCAACGCCGAGGAAAGCGATGGCCATCACGATCAGCGGCCAGTACTGCTGGAAGAACCCACGAAACAGCCAGGGGAACGTGACGCGAATGTGCACGAACAACAGCGCCAACAGGATCTCGGCGGCATAGACGTACACCGTGCGGCCGCGCTCATTGAGTGACAACGGGTCGCGCCCGGGCAGGATCGCCGCGGCCAGCGCGGCCACGGTAATCGCGGCCATCGTGGCGCCCAGGAGAACCGTGGCGAACATCGCGATGCGAACTTCGCCTTCAACAATGAACTGATAGAGCTCGATGCCGAGCGACGCGAGGATCGCCCCACTGCTCGCCGCCACCAGCAGCGGCAGCAAACGGCGCGCGGCGCTGAGCCAGGGACTTTCCTCGCCGAGCAGCTTTACCAGACCCAGTCCGTAGAATGCGCCGACCATGGCGGTGGCCGCGGCCAGCACAACCAACGCGTGCAGCAGCGTGAAGGTGACGCCCGGCGTGAGCCAGGCCCAGCCGAAGAACACCGCGCCGATTGCCCCCACGGTGAGCGCCGTGTGCTGGATGGCGTCCTGCCGCGCGCCGCGCGCCAGTAGCGCCAAGCTGGCGACCTGCACGAGCGTGGCCTGTGCGATCAGAATTCGCAGATCGACGCGTGCGCTAGTCATCAGCACCAGGCAGGCGATCAGGATCACGCCGCCAATCAGAAAGATGTTTGCCGGAACAAGCCAGGCCAGTTGCGCGTGTCCATGCGATTCGCGCCGCGGAATGCGCACCGCGCTTGCCACGTCCGCCAGCCTCGCACGGAAGCTCCACAGCGTGCTCGTGGCCAGGGCATAGGCGGCCAGCACCATCCCGCCGGTCCACAGAAGCCACGGCGGCGTGAGATCAAACGCGGCCACCAGCATGCCGCAAGCAGTTAGGCCGACCAGGTACAGCAGGCCGAGAGCATCGCGGCAGCGTTCGTCCCACAGCAAGCTGGCGGCAGCGAGGGACACCAGAGCCAGCGCGAGCCAGCATACGCCGACCAGCGAACCCGTGCCACTCGCACCAATGAAGTCCGCGGACAGTTCACTCATCACGGCCAGCCCGAGCAAACCTGCGGCGAACCAGGCGGCGACGCGATGGGCCGGCGGAAAGTTCAAGCCCGCGAACGAGCGTGGCCGGATTGCACGCTGGTCAATCACCAGCCAGGCCGGCACGGGCAGCGCCAGCAGCGCGATGTTCCAATAAACAAACTCCGGCAGATCGGGCACAAGGTTGAGCTGATCGGCGGCGGCGAGGCCCGCAATGTTGATGAGAACTGACGCGGCATAAAGGTAGCCACGCCGCTGGTAGAGGATGGAATGTAGCGGCGAATAGACGATTCCACAGAGGGCCCAACCCGCGATCGACCACCAGGGAAACTGCTGGAACAGAACCACGGCGAGCAGGAACAGCACGGCCATTTGCAACGCCGGCCAAAACTGTCCGGCGGGCGGAGAGCTCTGTGCGGAAAAGACTCCCGTCCCCTTTCTTTCGCGCCAGGCAAGCACCAGCAACACCGCGGCCGTGATCGCATGGCCAACGAACAAGGTCCGGAACGCGAGCCAGTTGCCCACGTCCCAGCGGGCGGCGATGGCGGCGGCCACGGTGGCGACCGTAACCAGCAGCGAACTCATGGCCAGCCGGCTGAGCGGTCGCGCGAGCGCGGCCGCCGTGAGCCACACGGCGAGAATCACGATCGTGAGCGTGGCGATGCCAAAAGCGTCTGCAATCTCGAGCGGAAGGACCGCGCCGAACTGTGGCGCCGGCCGCGTGAACAGCCGCAGCCATGTCCAGCCGACGAGCAGCGCCGCGAGCGCCGGAGCGATCATCGACTGCACGTCGAAAAAGTGTCCGCCCACGACGTAACCGTAGCGCCCATCGCTGCGCCGATCCCAGGCCACCAGCCAGATCCAGCCGAGCGTGAACAGCGCCGCGACGATAGCGTTGAGCTGGGTGAGCCGAATCCAGGTGCTCGTCTCGGCGATCAGTCGCGGATCGGCTGCCGTAAGCCAACTGACGCACACAGTGAGGCATGTCACGACGCCCGCGGCAAGCGCAAAGCTGCCGGAGCGCTGGCGAAGAGCGTAGCCGAGCAGCGTGATCGCCACGATCGCAATCGACCCGCCGTAGTTCAGCGGATAGCCCAGCCGCCCGAAGATCGACGCGGGATCGGGCCCGCGAATCGGGCTGGCCACGAGCGCAACCGCGACGTGATACATGACCATGCCGACGAGCGGAATCACGCCGAGCAGCATCGCGAGGGCGGGCGTCGCCAGCGGCAGGTTAGTGCGGGCGCTGGTGCCGTCGCCCTCGAGCCAGCCGCTCACCCAGAGCACCGCCGCCAGCATCGACGTGACGACCGCGGCTACGAGATAGTACGTCAACAGGTGCGGAATCGTGCCGGCGCGGTCCAGACTTTGAGCGCAGATGGCCAGGCCAATCACGAGCGGAACAACAAGTCCGAGCAGCAGGACAAGCGCCGTGAGATCGCGACGAACGCCAAGTTCTGGCGGCCAGCCTTCAAAGCCCAGGCGCGTGGCAACGCGAGCGACTGGCTCGCGGCACCAGATGGCGATTGAAGCGCTGGCCAGGAAGATCGCCGAGCTCCAGACGAGCGCGCTGGCGACGGAGCCAACGCTGTCGAACCTTGCAGCGGAAAGCGGCGCGAGCGCGGCGATCGTCACCAGGAGCACATACAGCAACCCGCGATTGGCGGTCTGGCGGAGCGTCGCCAGCAAGAGCGCGATAAGGGCAGCGGCGAGCAGCCAGGTGCCCCCCTGCCCCGCAAGCGTGTAATCGAAACCGAAATGCAGCCACTCGCCGGCGAAATCCCGCGCCGGCGCGGCTGCGGGCATGATCTCCAATAGCGTGCCCGGCAGCGCTGCGGCGGCCGAGAGCAGCAGAAGCAGCGAAACCAGCCCGCTGGTAACCGCGCGATCGACGACGAGCCAAGGCGAACGAAGGAGCGCAGCAGCGCGGGCAAGCGGTTCGTTTGAACTCACTTCGTCATGCCGAGCCACGGCGCGCAGCGCGATCCACAGGAAGTTCACGCCCGCCAAGGCCAGGCCGGCGAACCCAAGCATACGAGGATCGATCCAGGGTCGTGGCGAATTTGCGAACCACGGCTGGTGTTGCAGGACGCACGCTACGGCGAACACCGCAGACGCCGAGAGGGCCACCTGCGCTAGCGTGCCGAGCGGAGCGCGATTGAGCGCGACGGCAATGGTTCCCCACAGCACGGCCAGCCACAACAGCCGCCAGGCGCTCCAGGCGATCAACAGCGGCATCGGCAGCAGCGCGCCGACAACGGCGATCGAGCTAACCACCAGCGCGGCGTGCAGCGCGGCGCTCCGCAGTGGGCTGTGCGCCAAGGCGATGCGCGGATGGCGAACCGCCAGGCCTAGCACGGTGCTAATCGTGGCGAAGACTAGCAGCGCGTCAAACCAGGCCCGTGCGAACGAGAAGCTCGGACCAAAATGAAAGACCACGAGCTGCCAGACGGCCAGCAGGAGCATGCCCAAACCAAGCCAGGCCGGAGCGCGGCGTTCGGAGCGCGTGGCCCAAGTGAGCAAGCCGGCCGCGTAGAGCAAAAAGATCCAGCCCGCGCCGAGCGGCAGTCCGGCGTTGCCATAGCCAAACCACACGAGCTGTGCCGTGCTGGCGGTCGTCAGCGATAGAGCGGCTCCGCCCAACGCAGGCCACTCGGCGCGATCTCGCTGGCGAAACACCGCGGCCAATCCGGCATAGAGTACGACCAGCGGCGCAAGCAGGATTCCCGTTTCGCCAGAAGCGAATGCCGCGAGCATTCCCGCGGCCGATTCGCCCGACCACACGATTCGACTTTCAACGAGATGCGCCGCGAGCAGGCAGACCGCTGCCAGGCACCAGGCCGCCGGCAAATGCAGCGCGGGCATGCCGTAGCGCCAGGCCAGGTAGCTGAGCAGCACGAACTCAGCCAGCGCGGCCGGCAGAAGCGCGCTCGCCTCGGGCCAGCCGATGACGAGTCCGGCGAGCGAAACCGCGGCACCGAAGATCGCGACGGTAGTGCCGGCAGTGCGCAGTCCCGTAAGGTCGCGATCGACGAGCCGTTGCCAGAGCGTGAGTCCTGCGGAGAGCGGCACAAAGCCGACGAGCGCGGTGATGAGCGGAAGTTGTCGAAGCGCGAGGATCGGATTACCTGTCTTGAAGGCCAAAAGTGCCAGCGGCAGCACAACGGCGAAACTTGTAATGCCGAGATACTTGAACAACGCGTTGGCATCGGATTCGGACGGATCGGCTGCCCGCTCGATGCGGCGCAGGTACCAAAGATTCGAAACGAGGTAAGCGGTCGTCGGTGCAGCGGCGACCAGGGCCAGCGTCTGGAGCGAGGCTCCAGGGTGAATGAAGCGGCGGACGAGCAAATTTGCGAGCGCCGGCAGCATCACGCCGGCGGTGAAGAGCCAGACATCACTCCGCACGAGCACGCGCCCGGCAAAAAAGATGAGCGCCGCGAAAAACGCAGCCGAGAGCCCTTCGGCCCCGATAGTCACCAGGTTACCAGCATCCGGGGCGCTGGAGAGCGCCGCAATCGCCAGAAAGTTAAGCGGAGCGAGCAGCAAACCGATCGTCAGCATCCCCTGTGCCGTGGTGCGGAGTCGCAGGCGATGCTCGCAGTAGAAGCCGGCCCCAAAGATGGCAGCCGTCGCGCCGTTGAAAAGCAGGAACTTGAGCCAGGGCCGTGACTCGATGGCCGACCAGAAGCTGATCACCAGCGCGATCGAGCAGCACACGATGAGGAGTCCGGCGACGAGCTCGCCCCAGCGAATGTTTCGCTCTTCCATGAAGCCGGCGAGCCAGTCGGACAAACTCGCGCGCGGAGCGGCCGGCGACGCGGATTGAGTCGAGGGCGCTTTGTCAAAAGGCGCAACTTCAGGAGATGCGGCATGTACAGTCACCGATGTCTTATGGCGGGCGACGAACTCCGTGACACGATCGGCCGGAGTCGTTTGTGGCGAATGAACCACAGCAGGATCGATCATGGGCGGCTCAACGAGCGTGGCCGCGATCGCGGGTTCGGCTGTTGCAGTCACAGGCGGAGCAACTGGCGGTGTGCGACGTGCTCGTTCGGCTTCAATTACCGCTTCGAACGAGGCCCGCGCCTGCGGATCAAGGATCTTCAGTTGTTCGAGCCGCGCCACTTGGGCCGAGAGCTGGGCGAGCGCTTCGCGCGCGTTGGGGCGTGCCTGCCCGGGATCGGCGGGCCAATGGCAAACGTGACACGTATCGCCGAGCAGCGCGAGTCCGCAGCGCGGACAGCGGCGCGGCAGGTTCTCATGCGGCGGGCCGCCGAACGTCTTAGCGAGGGCACCCCAGATGGCACGCCCGATCACAGCGACAACCGCCAGCAGCAACAGCGCGTTAAAAAGATACTCCATCGGCTGCGAATCCAGCGGCCTGCAAGTCGTTCGCCCGCGGCGATCTCGGGCGCGTCACGACATATATGTAGGCTGGCGGGGCCCGAGCGTCACGTGGTTTTTTTGCCGAGGCGAAAAGTTGTTCGGCGCACGCGCGCAATTGCCGTGGAATAACGATCTTGCGTGGCTGCCCTGAGGCGGCTGGGCATATCACAGTTCACGGCCTGGGCCAATTCTGGCGAATTGCCAGCAATGGTTACGAGCGACTCCAGCAGAGATTCCATTGACGAATGACTACATCTGTAGTACAAATCTGACTACAGACGTAGCACTTCACCGAGAGAGGGTCTTGGATCATGGCTGAATCGCTCCAGATTTCGCCCGCGGAGTGGGACGTGATGGCAATCGTGTGGGACGCCGGTTCCACAACCGCGGCCGATGTGATCGCCCGACTGAGCGACTCGCACGACTGGAGTCACCGCACGATTCGCACGCTGCTCGCTCGACTGGTCGAGAAGGGCGCTCTGAAATACACGGTCGACGGCAAGGCCTACATCTATCGGCCGGCCGTGACCCGCGAGCAATGCGTGCGGCAGGAAGGCCGTTCGTTCACGAACAAGGTGTTCGGCGGCGATGTGGGCGCCCTGCTCGTGCACTTTGTCGAAGATGCCCAGCTCACGCCGGAAGAAGTTGAAAAGCTGCGTCAGTTGCTGGCCACGAAGAAAGACCCGCGCCGGAGGAAATCGCAATGATCGATCGACTCTCAACACTGGCGGAACTTGTGGTCCGGGCTTCCTGGCAGGCCAGCGTGCTGGCCGCGATCGTGGCGCTCGTCGTGTGGTGCTTGGGCCAGCGGCTGGCCGCGCGGTGGCGCTATCTGCTGTGGTCGGTGGTGCTGGTGCGTTTGCTGCTTATTGCTGCGCCGGCCAGTTCCTGGAGTCTGTATCAATTCGCCGAGTGGCCAAGTCCGGCCGAGCAGTTGCATCCTGCGGAAGAAACCGTGACGCTTGCCGAGACCGATGCCCCGGGGGATCTCGAGCGTCCTCTGATCCCAGAGATGAACCACCCGGCAGCGGCGGCAGAGAGTCGCGAGCCAGTTTCCTCGGCGTTAGTGCCGTTGGCTGTTTCGCGGCAGCCGATCGAAGAGCCGACAGATAACAATCAGCGATCAGCGCAACCGACGACGGCCAGCGTGTGGTTTCCATCATTCTCGCTACGCCAAGTCCTGGCGATCGCATGGCTGGTTGGAGCAGCAGGACTATTCGGACAGCTTATCTGGGCCTACACGGTGCTCCAGAAGAAGCTCGCACGCTGCCAACCGGTTCAGGACGAAGCGATTCAGGAGTCGCTGCGCGCGGTGCGCAAGAAACTGGGGTTCAAGCGGCAGGTGGAATTGCTCGTAACTGCTGAGCCGATCAGCCCTTGCGTGGTCGGCGTCTGGCGGCCGCGGCTAGTCGTGCCGGAACTGGCCCTGACAGAACTCGACCGGGCATCGCTGGAGCAAGTGTTCAGCCACGAGCTGGCGCACGTCGTCCGCGGCGATCTGTGGACGAACTGGCTGATGCTCGCCGCCCGCTCGCTGCACTGGTTCAACCCGGTGGCATGGTGGATGGTGCGCGAGATGCAATCGCTGCGCGAGATGGCCTGCGACGAACACACGCTGGCCGCGCTCGATGCAGACCAGCGCCAGGAATACGCCGACACGATCCTCAGCCTGGTGGGACTGCTCGCGCCATCGCCGCTCGCGCCGGGCATGGTGGCCCTGTTCTCCTCCCGGGCCAGGCTCTCGCGACGGATCGAGCATCTGGCCCGCGGTTCGTTCGGAACGCGGCCGGCGCGGGCGGTTGCGCTGACCGTACTCGTGATTCTGGCAATGGCAGGTCTCACGGATCGGCGACGATTGGAAGCGGAGGAGCCGCCTGCCAAACCAGCGGTGACAGGTAGCAGCAGAGCCGATCACCCTACCGAAGACCCGCAGGTTGAGATGCCGGCTGCGCAACAGCCTGCGGCCGAACGGGCAAGCTACGTGTTGCGGGGGCAGACGATGCACTGGGTGGCCAAGGCCGATGATCCGAAGCAGCTGGAGCCTGTCCCCGTCGGGCAAGTTGATGTCGCGCTGTTTCGCGTGCGCGGAATGGTTGGCGATCCCGAGATGATTGCCGAGACCAAAAGCGACGCTGAGGGACGCTTCTCGTTCAACGACTTGGAGTGGCCGCGACAAGACAAACACTACGATCGCTTGGGATACGGGCTTGTGTTGCGGGCCGCGGGTCGGCCGCCCGCAGTACTTTCGTATTTCCGGGACGATGGAAACGGCCCTCACGGCATGCGCATGAGTGTGGGGGGCAACTTCGCGGACGTATCCGGCCAGGTGGTCGACGAGCGGGGAGTCCCGATCGCGGGCGCCGTCGTGTATCAGCAGGGCATCTATGACCGACCGATCCAAGGCGTACGTAGCGCCACCACCAATCAGGAAGGCCGCTTCGCGATCGAAGATCTTTCCATCTCGCCGCGTTTCAAGGAATCTGACGGTCTGCATTTCTACGTCCAGCATCCCGACTATCCGAAGGTAGGTGCGAAGGTTCACACCATCTTTCCGAAGGATGGCAAGCAAGCGATCGGCTCAGCTTCCAACGCGATTTTTACGATTCCCGCCGGCTGCAAGCTCGAAGGGGTCGTGATGGATGACGCGACCGGCAAGCCGGCGGCCGGAGCACTCGTCACCGCGCAAAACCTTGAGAACGTGCAGGACGATGCCGCGACGACCACCGACAGCGAAGGCCGCTATCGGCTGATGGTCATGGAAGGAAACTACAATATCTTTGCCGAATCGGCCGACCGAGTTTGCAACGCCGCGATCAGCAATCAGGAAGCTACGAATGGGCAGACGATTGAGCTGCCGCCGCTGGAGTTGACGGCCGGTGGCTGGATCGAAGGGCGCGTCATCAACACGAAAACCGGCGAGCCAGTAGTCGACTATCGAGATGCGCATCCGCAGGATCCCGGCCACACTAGGAGCCCCTCCAGCCCCGATAACTACGTGGCGCTCGGACTTTATGGGCCGGCATATCCGCCACGAAAGCGGGTGATCTTTCCGATGTGGCTCGCGCGCGTCAACGAGCACGGCCGATTTCGAATGCGGGCCGCCGCGGGCGAAAACTATCCCTACTTGGTCAACGCGCACGGGCAGCGGATGGCCTGGGACACCCAAAAACAACCGCCCGTGGTGGTGAAGACCGGCGAGACGACGAACTACGACATGTTGATCACGCCGAAACCGACGGACTCCGAAAAGATGACAGCGGCGAATGAAATCATGGCGGCGCTGCCAAACGAAATGCCCGCGCGCGTGGACGCGATCATCGCCGAGTTCCGCAAGCTGAATCACACGGTCGACGAAACGGAAATCTGGTGTTCGCTGATGCGCGAACTGGTGGCGATCGGGCCGGCGGCGGTGCCAGCCCTGTGTGCCGAACTCGACGCGACCGACGAGCAACGGACGTTGCGCCGCTTGGCCTTCGCCCTGCGGGCGATCGGCGACCCGCGGGCGGTGCCGGCGCTGATTCGCGCGATTCCCAAAACGCTGCAACCGCCGCTGAGCGACTATGGGCTGCTGGTCGGCGATGCGGAGCTCATGAAGTTCATGCAGCAGCACGACCTGGCGAGCATGTCGGGCCAACGGCGGCTGCGCCACTTCGATCTGGGCCGACCCGTGCGTGAAATGTTCAGCGCGCTCGAAAAGCTTACGAAGCAGAACCTCGGCGAGGAACAGCTCTATTCGGTCGTAAAGACCGAGGATCCTCGGGCCGAATCCGCGCAACAGAAGATGTATCGCCAGCAGGCCGAGAAGTGGCAAGCCTGGTGGGAACAGAACTGGCGTGATTTCACCAGGGACGAAACCTACAGCCGCGTGGGACTGCCGCAGGAGGATCAGCCTTCGCCGCAGCCCTTCGCAGTCCTGGGCGACAAAGCACGCACCGGTAGCGGCAAGGGCGGCTACGTCCTCTCGCCGCTGACTGAGAGCGGGACTCACTTCCTCGATCTTGACACCGGGCTCGAGCCGAAGGCACCCGACGCAAAACACGACCTCACGCTGTGGGCTGCCCAGAACGGCGTCGACCTGATGTGCGTTGTTTACCAGCTTGATGATCAGCCAGTCTACGCCTTGCGGGCGTTCAATATGCGACTGCAAGAGATCAGCCTGCGAGACGCCAAGAACATCGATAAGTTCCTCGCACGCAGCGAGCTCCCCGCAGGAAAACCGGTGGGGGAATTCCTGCTGCGATCGGACGACAAGACCGGACAACTGGCCACGGGCAATGCTGCATTTCTGTATCAGACCCGCGAAGGCGGCCTGGGGATGATTGAACTGACGGACCAGATCACTGAAGCCCGCGACCTTACGGGGCAGCCCACAATGGCTACGACTAACGGCGTCGGCTTTCACAAAGGCGCGAAGTTCAACTATCAGCCGATCGTGGCTGGCCGCTGAAGGCATTCGGTCGGTTCGGCATGGTTGTTGCTGATTAAGTGCGGTTCGGTGTCGCCATTCGCACCGGTTCACAGCCACCTTGGAGCAGCCACCTTGGAGCAGCCATCATGCAAGCAGCCACATCTGAGGTCGCGGCGCGACCCACATTAAAGCGAAACATCAGCAAACTCGAGCGAAAGATCTCACTAGCACTGGGCGGCGCACTGATCGCCAGTGGACTCATGTCGCGCAGCCTGACGCGCGGACTGCTGCTAGCGGCCTTTGGCGCTGCGGCCAGCTATCGCGGCCTCTCGGGGCATTGCCATGCCTACGATCTCTTGGGAATCAACACCTCCAGCGAAGAGGACCAGGGCGGGATTACCTTCGAGGCGGAGCCGAAGTACGAATACCCGGTGAAGAACCAGGTGGACAAGGATCGGTTCGACAAGCTCACTCAGACGCAGGTGGCTCGCGGCCGCGACGAAGAACAGGCCAGGCTGATCGCCGCCGAAGAAGTGAAGGAACTGCGGCGCCGCGAAGGTCGCACGAAGGACGAGGCGGAAATCATCCAGGAGGAATTCGACCGCCCGCAGCGGTAGCCCTACGAAAAAGGGTTCTGGCACCGTTTCTTCGTACGGACGCTAATTCTTCCGCTTGAAGTTGCCGGTCATGAAAGTAATCCACTTGCCGTCGTCGCCGAGCATCTCGCCAGTCATCGCGATATGGTCGGGCGATTTGATCTCGTAAGCATCGCGAAACCTGGTCGTCTTGCCGGTCAGCATGTTGGGGCCGTCGGCCTCGAGCGTGAGCTTCTTGCCGGTTTTGTCGAGCGTGCCTTCGTAAACCCAGAACGTGCCGTCGCCAGAGCTGATGAATGTGCCGACGAATTTCTTCTTCGCGGGGTCAAAGCCAATCGCCTGCAGCGACTTCATTGTCATGCCCATGGGGGTCATTTCGCCGTCGTTGACTACCCAGTAGTCGCCGAGCATCCGCGAGATTTGCTTGCCTGCGCAGCTAAACCTCTCCTCGCCGAACGAGGCTTCGTTGTCCACATCCCAGTCACCGACGAACTGTTTGAGCCACTCGTGTTCCTTGGTCGGTTTAGCAGGCTCCGGGAAGTCCTGGGCAGCAAGCTGCGCGGCAGCGGTGAACAGAACGGCAAGGGCAAGCGTGGTGCGAAGCATGGAAGTGGTCCCTGTCTGGAAGTGGACGGTTAGCTGCTGAGGAACGCAGCGTAAATAATCAGTGCGCCGAGTTCAAGGATTTCCGCTCACTTTGCGACCCGATGCAACGGCGGCCATCGCGCCAGTAAAGGAAAGGTGCAATCCGTGCGCTGAACTGACTCACACTTGCACAAAATGGACCAAGAATGTTGGCGGCACCGGCGAAGATGCGCATCCCCGTGCGAACCAGAAGATCAACCCAGCGGACCTATTCGGCCACCGGCTTGGCGGCGGGCCCCGCCAGCGTAAACAACGGCGCGAGCAGCGTGCCATAGTCGGCCACCTCGTCGACTGCGGCGGTCACGTCGATCGTGATCCGCGTGCCTTCGATCTCCGGCACGATCCTTTCGGTGAGCGTGGCGGCGTGCGAAGCTTCGAGTGAATTATCCTGATTGAGTGCTCCGACCAAGGTCGCGATCGATTCACCAAGCTGTTTGGCGGCATCTTCACTGGTCGATTGCACGACGGCGCGGAGACCCGAGTCGTTCGGCGGCAATGTAAGCCCGACCGCCAGCCACTCGAACTTCTGCATCAGATCGCGCGTCGGTCCGCCGCCGAGCGAGGCGGGCAGCGTCGGATAGACCAGCTCCAGCGCCTTGCGGGCATTGGCTGAAGGGACGATAAGCACCTGCAACTCGCTATCGCTCACGGCTTCAAATGCGGCCGCGATCTCGGGACGCGGAGCGGGAGGCAGCTTCCTGAGCCGATGAATCGTCTGCGGCGTGCCGGTGACCAGCGCGCCGTGAACTTCCTCGCTGACGATCTCGGTGCGAAAGCGGCCGGAGAGTCCGTGCCGAATCTCGAGCGCAACAGGCGCTGCCGGCGCGCCACCGTCGAGTGGCATCACGATGAACAGCGGCACTTTTGCCAGGTCGGAAAAACTAACGACAAAGAAGATGTCGAACTTCGCATCCGGCGGCAGCGACTGAGCGACAACCGTGATCGGCGCAATCTCGGATTGCAAAAAGTCGCGTGTATCGTCGCCGAGTTGGAAGAACTCAGCCAGGGCGTCCGTCGTGTCGACCGCATCGAACGATGCCAGGTCGGCGTGGATGACGGCCAGCGTTTGATGGTCGACGAAGGGAGCGATGAGCTCGGCCAGTTCGCCGGCCCGGCCTGCGGGGGACTCCTCGGCGCGGAGAGCCTGCAGCGGAACCAGCAGCAACAGAGCGAGCGCGACGAAACGCATGAGAATCTCCGAGCAAAGTTCATGAACCCGTAGAAGAATACCACAGCGGGCGCAAATTGATAACGCGAACTGCGCACCCGTCCCTGTCCTTACGAGAAAACCCCCGCACCAGGGCGAGGGTTTCAACTCTGTCGGCGCCAGTCTCGGCTACTTACTTGCCCGGTGCTGGCGCGGGCGAGGCCGCTGCCGGCTGCTCGCTAGCATGCGGGGCGCGCGTGCCGAGCGTGACGTCGACGTCGTGTGCCCGATCGAAACTGATCTCGATCGAATCACCCGGCTGCATTTGACCAACCCAGAAAACGAGCTCGTTGGGGGAATCGATGGGCCGATTGTTGATGGCGAAGATACGATCGCCTTCCTGCAGACCAGCCCGGGCGGCCGCTGTGCCCGGCAGCACTCGGGAAACGATCGCGGCGTCGCGATACTGACTGGCGAGTTCAACACCCAGATAGGCCCCAGTGGGATTCGCCGGTATGTGGGGATCGTCCATTGCGCCGCGATAACCGGTGACGTACTGTGCCGGGACGTAATGACCCAGCTCGGTGAGCAGCGGACCGTAGCCGGCCATCGCCAGCTCGGCGTTTGAGATCGTAAAGGTCCGCTCGGCGTCATTTCGCCGCACCACAAGCGGAATCGCGACATGATCCTCGCGGGGACTCGTGGCGAGGGCTTTCTCAAGTGCCTGACCGATCTGCGTGGAAGTCGTCACTGCCTGGTTGCCGACAGAGAGAATCTCGTCACCCGACTCAAGGCCGAGTTGGCTGGCGGCGCTGGGAGTGCGAACCTTGGCGATCGTGAGCGTGCCAGGCCGTGCTTGATCTGCGGGTGCGGGTTGAGTGGATGTGAGGGCGTTCTCGAACTTGACTCCGAAACGGCGGAAGTCGATTCGCGCGGGCGGCGCAGTCATTGCCGCGGCGGTCGTCCCCTCGTCCATGGTCGGCGGCGCAAGCGGCTGACCTGGTGGCAGAGTTTGCGAGGTGCGCGCAGACGGCTGATCGACTGCCGGCGCTGGCAGCGGCTGTGCATCGTCAGGTGCTTGTTCCGCTTCGCGTGGAACATTCTCGGCTTCGGTCACTGTGTCGACGGGGTCGGAACGGAGTGCCTGGCCCCGCGCGATTGAGGCGCAATATCCCAGAGCGCTAAGCGACATGAGGGTGACAGCCATCGCGGCGAGCGACCAGCGAATAAGTGCCCAACTGCCACAGGGGATGCGGATTGCCGATTGCGATGACATGACGAGGTCCTCCGAATATCGCTGCCGCTGAAACCGCCCGGAGACAAGTCGCGGTGCACGTCATGTGCCGGCGAGACTCGGGTTCCGACTTTGTGGCAAATCGGCTCACTTGTCGCATGGGGGCGAGAAATACCCGGTGAATTCACGGTGGAAACGTATTCTCGGTCGTGGCCCAGGCGGAATCACGCTGATCGCCGGACGGCCGCTGGACCGCGGGTATGCTACTTTTCCGATGTGCCAGAACTGAACTGGCAAACGGCTTCGCAACCCTGGGCGGGGGGCACAAGCGGCATGGGGCAGAACTTCGACGCGGCATGGCGCGCGTTCTTGCAAGCAATTGTTCCGGCGAGCCTGGCAGACAACGAGAAGGACTTGCGGCAAGCAACGCGCATTGTCGCTTTCTCGTTGGCGATGCTCGTCTGGGTGCCGCTCTACCTGGTGATCTTCGTGGTGCTCAGCGCACCTGTTTCGTTTGAGATCGTGGCGGCAGCCGGAGCCGGAATTCTGCTGCTGCTCGTGCTGCTGAGCCGAGGCGTGTCGGTCGGCGTGTGTGCCAACATCCTGTGTGGCATCTGCTGGGTGACATACACGCTGCTGGGACTGGTCGACGGCGGGCCTGTCGCCCCGGGTGTGATCTGGTACGCATCCATCCCGCTGCTCTCGCTCTGGATCGCGGGCACTCGCAGCGGCGTGTTCTGGACCGCGCTCAGCATGGTCGCGATTACAAGCTTCTTCGGGGCGCACGAACTGGGCTATGAATTCACGAACGAACTCACGCCGGCGGGCTTAAGATTCCTGCTGTGGACCGGGTTGCTGGGCATCGTGGGCTGCGTCTTTCTGCTCGTCGAAGTGTTGAAGCGAGTAGACGCCGCGGTGCGCGAGTCTCTGGCCACGGCTCTCGAAAACGCCAAGTCAGCCGATCGGGCCAAGAGCGAGTTTCTGGCCAACATGAGTCATGAAATCCGCACGCCGATGACCGCCATCCTGGGATATGTCGACCTGCTGGCGACGGGCGAGGCAAACACGCCCGACGCGCCGTCCCGGGCCGAGGCGGTGCAAGCGATCCGCCGCAACGGTGCACACCTGCTGCAGATCATTGGCGACATTCTCGACCTGTCGAAGATTGAAGTCGGCAAGTTCATGCTTGAGCAGTCACACTGTTCACCGGTCGACACGGTCAGCGACATCGTGCGTATGATGCGCATCCGAGCGAAGCACAAATGCCTGACTCTGAATCTGAAATTCCGCGGACCGATTCCCAACTCAATCACGACCGATCCGCTCCGGCTGCGCCAGATTCTGATCAATCTGATCGGCAATGCGATCAAGTTCACCGAGATCGGCGGAGTGCGGGTCGATGTGTCGCTCGTCAGGCACGAAGGGCAGCCGCGCCTCCAGTGCATCGTTGCCGACAGCGGCGTGGGCATTCCCGAGCGACAACTGGGCTCGCTGTTCCAGCCCTTCGTGCAGGGAGACATGTCAACGGCGCGACGTTACGGCGGTACGGGGTTGGGGCTGGCGATTTCCAAACGGCTGGCGATCATCTTGGGTGGCGATCTTTCGGTAGACAGCCAGGAAGGAACGGGGAGTACGTTTACGCTCACCATCGATCCAGGGCCAATTGAAGCAGCGCGACTGGTACAGGTAGACGGCGACCCGGCCGCCTCGGGGGTTCGCCCACTGCCGCAAGTCTCGCCGGAAGTGCCGAGGCTCGACTGCCGGGTGCTGTTGGCCGAAGATGGTCCTGACAACCGGCGGTTGATCTCGTACGTACTGGAGCAGGCCGGAGCACGGGTCAGCACCGTGGGCGACGGCGAGGCCGCGGTGCACGAGGCGCTGGCGGCGCGAGCCGCGGGAGAGCCCTTCCAAGTCATACTGCTTGATATTCAGATGCCGCTCGTCGACGGGTATCAGGCGGCCGAGCGGCTGCGAGCGGCCAAGTATCAAGGCCCGATCATCGCCCTGACCGCCCACGCGATGCGCGGCGATCGCGGGCGCTGCCTGGAGGCGGGCTGCGATGACTACGCCACGAAGCCGATCGACCGGCATGCACTGGTCCGGCTGGTGGCAAAGTATGCAGGGCTATCGCCTGATCAGGCCGATCAGCGGGAATTCTCTCAGCCGGCAGTGAACTCGAAGCAGTGAATTCGAAGAGGCCGACTTAGGCGTTCTTCTGCCGTCGGTGGGGGACGCTCAGCGGGGACTACTGCGAAAAAGTCGCCCGAAAAGCCGCCGGCGTGCTTGTTGAACCGACCCGCGAGCTAGGTCATAATTTCGGCTCGGCGACAGTTCTGCCGCCGGTCTTGTTCGTGCGAATCTACCAGGGGGCTCGCTTTCTTATGGTCGCCAGACTGCACCCGTTTGCGCTCGCTATGTCGTTTTGTCTCGTGCTCGCTACGAGCACTGCCCTGCCGGCCGCCGAGGAGCAGCCCGCCGGCGATTGGCGCCACTACAGTGGCGACAAGGGGAGCATGAAGTACGCTCCGCTCGATCAGATCAACGCCGAGAATGCGGGCAAGATGAAGATCTTGTGGACCTGGGACTCACCGGACATTCCGATCCAGGACGCGAACCGACGGCTGTTCTCCTTCGCACACGAGTACACGCCGCTAGCCGTGGGCGGCAAGCTGTATACCAGCACCTCGCTCGCGCAAGTCGCCGCCATCGATGGCACGACCGGCGAGACCCTGTGGGTCTTCAACCCCAAGGCCTATGAAGCAGGACGGCCCACGAACCTGGGCTTCGTACACCGGGGCATCGACTACTGGACGGACGGCAAGGAAGAACGTTTGTTCCTGGCCGCACATGACGGCTACCTGTATGCCATTGACGCCAAAACGGGCAAAGGCATCAGCGAGTTTGGCGAAGGGGGACGGGTCAACGTGGCGGCAGGGATCGAAGGCGCGAAAGCGCCGGAGAATTACACGATCACTTCGCCCCCGCTGGTCTGCCGCGACGTCGTGGCCGTCGGTTCGTCGATCAATGACGGTCCGCAGCAGAAAGAGGCTCCCAAGGGTGACGTCCAAGCTTACGACGTGCGGACCGGTAAGCCCGCCTGGACCTTCCACACCATCCCGCGCGAAGGAGAATTCGGCAACGAAACCTGGGAGAACGATTCCTGGAAGTACACGGGCAACACAAACCTCTGGACGCTGATGAGCGCCGACGAAGAGCTCGGCTACTTCTACCTGCCGCTTAGCACGCCGACGAACGACTGGTACGGCGGACAGCGGCACGGTGATAACCTGTTCGCCGAGTCGCTGGTCTGTGTCGAGGCCAAGACCGGCAAGCGAGTCTGGCACTTCCAGACCGTACATCACGGCGTGTGGGACTACGACCTGCCGGCCGCCCCGATCCTGTGCGACATCAAGGTCGACGGCAAGGAGATTCCCGCCGTCGCGCAGATCACGAAGACCGGCTTCACGTTCGTGTTCAATCGTAAGACGGGCGAACCAGTCTGGCCGATCGAAGAAAAACCAGTCCCCGCCAGCACGGTGCCGGGCGAAAAGCTCTCGCCGACGCAGCCGGTACCGACCAAGCCCGCGCCGTATGAATTGCAAGGCGCGACCGAAGAGAACCTAATCGACTTCACGCCCGAGCTGCACGCCGAGGCGAAGAAGCTGCTCGACGCTTTCGATCACGGACCGCTGTTCACGCCGCCCACGGAGAAGGGCACGATCAATCTGCCCGGCTGGGCCGGCGGTGCGAACTGGTGGGGAGCGGCGTTCGATCCGGAGACGGGAATGCTGTACGTGCCTTCCATCTCGGCGCCGATCTCAGTGAAGCTGCAACGGCCCGATCCGAAGCGCTCAAACCTGACGTTCGTGCGCGGCGGCGGCGCGTTCGGCCAGCCGGTGAACGGGCCCAAGGGCCTGCCGCTGTTCAAGCCCCCCTGGGGACGCATCACGGCAATCGACCTGAACACGGGCGATCACGCCTGGATGGTGCCGCACGGCGATGGCCCGCGCGAAAAGGTAAGCGAACTGGTCGGTAAGGACGTCGGCCCGCTGGGTAGCGGCGGCGGCGGACCGGTGCTCACCAAGTCACTGCTCTTCATTGGACAGGGCTCGGCCGGTCGCGGCGGACGCTCGGGCGGCGGCGGCGCCGTGCTCCGCGCATTCGACAAGGCGAATGGCAAGGTGGTTGCCGAGGTGCAACTACCCGCAGCGCCGAGCGGCACGCCGATGACCTACATGGCCGGCGACAAGCAGTTTGTCGTGGTGGCGACGTCCGACCGGAAGCTGGTGGCGATCGGGCTGGAGTGAGACGAGTTTAGCTGAGCAACACTCTACGCCATTTCCTATCGAGCGGACTTGGGTGCACCGGTGCTGCGCGGCAGCCACCGGTGCACTTCGAGCCCTAAAAGAGCCCGCCTCACAAACCGTGCTGTCATTCCCCGGCTCGTCACAGGTGAGCCGCAACGGCGGCCACCTGCGGCAGCTCGCTTAATACCCTTCCACGATCTCGGCACCCGCCCGCGTGGCCAGCGCGCGCCAGGGAGACCAATTGATGCCGTCCTCGACGAAGCGGACGCTGCCGTCGCAATAGAGCGCGTTCACGCCCCCAGGATGTTCGCTACGGGCGGCCAGGTAGCCCTTCTGCTGTGGCAGGTTCATGCAATCCCACTGCTTGCTGTTGGGCGTCAGGTAGTGGTTGTAGAGCGTGTTGCCATAGTTGCCGAGAATCCACTTGCCTCCGCGAGCCTCGTACCAGGTGCCCTTGGTCGGATCGGCGCAGCCCGTGTCGGAGACGGGCGTCGCGTTCAACAGCTCCAGAATGTAGCTGGGACGTTGGTCAGCCGGGAGCGCCGGCCCATTGAATTCCATGCCGGGACCCAGCCCACGCTCGCTGAACGCCACGGTGTGCGAGGTGCCATCGGTAATGTGCTTGAAGTTTACGTGTGAACCGTTGTAGAAGACGCCGTCGGCGTTGTTGATCGTGCCGGCGTCGTTAACACCACTACCTGTGCTGGCGACATAGTTCGTCGCGCCGTAGACCGAGCCCGGCACACGACCGGCCACGGCGTCGCTGGGACAAAGCAGCAGCGGCACACTTTCTAGCGCGGCGGCGTGGTTGGCGTCACCGCTGTACGGTACGCCCGCCACGACGACGAACACCGGCGCCTGCTTGAAGTCGATCAAGGCATTGAGTGCCCCCTCTTCGACGTAAGGCAGCAGGTAGGCTTGCGGCGAGAAGATCTTGGGTGCCGGCGCGCCGCGGCCTGAGGGCAGCACGCCTTTTGCTGCGTGGCAATTCTGCATCGCGATGCCGAGTTGGCGGAGGTTATTCGTGCAGCTCGAGCGGCGGGCCGCCTCGCGCGCGGCTTGAATGGCTGGCAGGAGCAGCGCCACCAGCACCCCGATGATCGCGATCACGACCAGCAGCTCGACGAGCGTGAACGCCCGGCGGGAGTTGGGTGAATCGGTGGTGATGCGCAGCTGTAACATGAGAGGGCCGATGGACCAGAGGCTTCCGCCCAGGAATCCTCCATTCTTGCACGCGGCCGCGGTTCTGTCACTTTTTCTTAAGAGAACCACAGCGACCCGACGGTACTACGAAAACCAGGCGAAGCTGCTGGTAATTTGCTACTTCTGCCTTGACTTGCGGCGGTTCGGTCGCTCGGGATGACCCGGGACTTCCGTCTTGCCGGTGTAGTTAGGATTCAGCGAAGGCATCTTGGCGTCGACCGATTGGCGCCAGTCGTGAAGCTGCTGGCGAAGCCGGGCAGCTCGGTCCGGTTCTTTGGCCGCCAAGTCCACGGCCTCGACCGGGTCTTCGGCCAGGTTATACAGCTCGACGTGATCGTCTTCAAAAAACTCGATCAGCTTCCAATTCCCCTCGCGAACGGCGCCGCCGGGAATGCCGCCCTGGTTACCGTAATGCGGATAGTGCCAGTACAGCGGTCGCGCAGTGAGCTCGCCGGATTGCTTGAGCAGCGGGAGCAGGCTCAACCCATCCATGTGCCACTCGGGATTCGACGGCACACCAATGGCCGCCAGGATCGTGGGGAAGTAGTCCGTCGAGATGACGGGAACGTTCGAAGTTGAGCCGGGCTTCACGACGCTCGGCCAGCGAACGATGAGCGGCACACGAATGCCCCCTTCGTAGACCCAGCCTTTGCCGGCCCGGAGAGGCGCGTTCGAGGTGGGTGAACCTTCGCTGGTCGAGAGACCGCCGTTGTCGCTGGTGAAGATGACTAGCGTGTTGTCGGCCAGCTTGAGCTCGTCGAGCTTGTCCAATACGCGGCCGACCTGGGCATCGATGTCGGCCATCATCGCGGCGTACACGGCATGATCCTGCACGCGGCGATCCTGACGTTCGCGCTCGGGACGGAAGCGTTCGGCCTCGGTGCGCTCTGGCAGCGCCGCGGCCTTGGCTTCAAACTTCGGTAGCAACGAGTCCTTGCCCAAAAGCGGCGTGTGCACCAGGTTGTGCGGCAGGTACAGGAAGAACGGCTGGTCTTTGTTCCGGTCGAGAAACGCCAAGGCCTTCTCGGTCACGGGATCGGCCCGATTGACGCCCGCAAAGCCGCGTCCGTTCTCACCGCTGTCCGCTTCGTCGAAGCCCTGCGAGTCGGGCAGATACCCGTCGCCGCCAAGATGCCACTTGCCGTACATGCCGGTCTTGTAGCCCGGTTGCTTGACGGCCTCGGCGACGGTCGTCTCTTCGTGCGGAAGCTGATGCAGGTACTCGGCCGGCAGAAGCTTGCCGATACGGGCCCCCGGAATATAGTCGGTGATCTTTACGCGGGCCGGGTAGCGCCCCGTCATCAGAGCTGCGCGCGTTGGCGAGCAGACAGGGCATGCGGCATAGGCCTGCGTGAACTGCATGCCTTCGCTGGCCAGCCGATCGAGCCGCGGCGTTTCGTAAAAGGTCGAGCCGGTGCAGCCGAGATCGTGCGCGCCCATGTCATCGGCGAGGATCAGGATGACGTTGGGTTTCTCGGCGCGGGCATAGTTCGCCAGAATCGAGAATGTGAGCACGACGACAATAGTTGACGTATTCCGCATGGCTTACTTGGCTGATCTTGGATTCTTGAGAAAGTAAAAATGCCCGTCTTCGGCGCCCCCCAGAAAGTCAGGGATGCCGTTGCCGTCGAAGTCGACGACGGTCGGACTGACGTCGTGCCCTTCGATGTTGCGCTCGGCGATCGAACCGGACTTCTTGAAGATCCACTTCCCGTCACGATGATCGACCTGCTCCAAGAGATCGGCGTTGGCCGAGTTCAGCAGCAGGTCAAACTTGCCATCGCCGGTCCAGTCGACGACGCATAGCTTGCGTCGTCCGCTGCCGCCGGCGCGGCGCTCGTTGAGCCTCAGCGGCTGGCCCGCTTCATCGACGAACGCTCGGCGTGGTGGAAGCAACACGAGCTTGCCGTCGCGATTCGCCCGCTCGTAAAGGGCGAGATAGCCTTCCGGATCAAGCATTGCCAGATCAGCGAGCCCATCGCCCGTGAAGTCGTACACCAGCGGGGTCGTGCGCCACTGCGTGACGAGCTGGTTTCCCTTGGGCTGCCACCAGGTCCACTGCGGCTTGGGCGGCGTGCCTTCCCAGGCGACTTCGATTGGTTGCGCCGCCGCAAGCTTTGGCTCGGTGCGCGTGCCGACGTTTTCGAGCCATTCCACCCGACCCCAGATCGAGTTCAGCACGATGTCCGGCAAGCCATCGCCATTCCAGTCGGCGACCGATTGCGTGGTGTAGCCCCACTTGGCTTCGCAGGGTCCTTGGATGCTGCCGTTGGGGCCAGCCATCACGCGGAATGTCTTGCCACCCGCATCGAGCCGCACCGGCGCGGCCCACTTGGGCGTCGCGACGTTCGGTCCGCTCAGGTTCTCAAAGAATTCGATGTAGCCGGCCGTGTTGCCAGAAATAATATCGGTGTCGCCATCACCATCCCAATCGACGCCGACCGGCGTGGCCAGCGCGCCGCACTTGAGCAGTTCGGCCTGCTGCTGGAAGTACCGCGGCTCGAGGAACTGCGGCGTACGATCTTCGCCGAGACTGCCCGTGTTCTCGATGAATGCCACGCGGCCGTCTTCGTCGCCGACGATCAGATCGAGATCGCCGTCCTGGTCCCAGTCAAACGCGATCGGCACGATCATCTCCAGATCCATCGCGAGCTTTTCGCCCTTCTCAGTCAGCAACCGGCGGCCGGCGGCATACGACGGCGCGTTACGCGTGCCGACGTTTTCAAAATAGGTGAAACCATCCAGGAACTCGCCGCACAGCAGGTCGAGATCGCCGTCTCCGTCGAAGTCGGCAAAGTTCGGCGTGGGACAGCCAAACGTATCGACTGGCCCCTCCTTCGTCATGACTTGCACTGGGTCGGCATACTTCGGCTCGGCATCGGTCCCTTCGTTGCGCAGCCAGTACACGAAACCGTGCAGCGGGCCGTTCTTCCACTTGCCCTCGGCGTTCCAGGCGTCGTCCCAGCCATAGTGGCTCCAGTCTTCGATCCCGACGATGAGGTCGGTCGCGCCGTCACCGTCGTAGTCGGCATAGCGCCACTCGTTGTGGCGAATCTTGTTGCGCGAGCCCGAGGCATTGCCAGTCGGATTGTGCACGGTCTTCGGGGCGGGAAGTGAGACTTTGCTGTCGAGCCCCTTGCGAACGAAGTCGGGATACTCCATTCCCGGCGACAGCACGCGCAGCTTGCCATCCACGTAGCTCGGCAGCACGTAGTGCACCGTCTTGCTCAACCGGCGCGGCGGAGCAAACACGGGAAACTTGTTTTCCGCCGTATCGCCGGTCGTGTTCTCAAACAGCCAGACGCCGTTGTACGGCTTGTCCGGGCAGGACACGATCAGGTCGAAGTCGCCATCGCCATCCGCATCACAGGGCACTGGCCAGGCCCACAGCCCAACGCCCAGATCGACGGCGAGGCCGTCATGGTGGTAGTACAGCGGAGCGAGGTCGTCTGCGGCGACACTCAGCGTGGCAGCCGCGAACAAAATGGCAAAGGTAAAGACAGCAAACAAGCGAGGCATGGTCGGTGGTTCTCCTTGTCTCCGACGGTAACAAGCCGAGCTGGGCCGAGCAAGCAAGTTTTGAGCTCGCAGACTGCCAAGTGGCTCACTTTCATCTCTGGGGCGCTGCTTTAGGATTCGGTAAAATCGGGTCTCCCAAGATGTCACAGCCTGCGGAGCGCGAAGGCGATGGAAGCGAAACATATGGCATTCGATTTGAACGCTTACTTCGCGCGAATCGGTTACCGCGGTGAGCGCACTCCCACGGCAGAGGCTTTGCGCGCGATTCACCTGGCGCATGCCACGCACATTCCGTTCGAAAACATTGACGTCCTGCGCGGACTGCCGATCCGCTTGGATCTGGAGAGCCTGCAACAGAAGCTAGTGACAGATCGTCGTGGAGGCTACTGCTTTGAACAGAACATGTTGCTGGCGGCCGCGCTGGAAGCGATCGGCTTCCGGCTCAAGCGGCTGCTGGCCCGGGTCAGGTTTCGCTCGCAGCATATGCTGCCGCTGACGCACATGGCGCTAGACGTCGAAGCCGATGGTCGCCGCTGGCTGTGCGACGTGGGCTTCGGTGGACATGGCCTCTTGGAGCCGATTCCGTTCCAGGAAGGAAACGCGACGCAAGGCATTTGGGACTACCATCTCAAGCAGGCCGATGCGCGGTGGTGGGTGTTGCAAGCGCCGCTGGCCGAAGGGCTGATTGACTTGTATACACTGACGCGCGAGCTGTATGAGCTAATCGACTTCGAACCGCCGAATTACTATGTCTGGAACTATCCCACTTCGATTTTCCGCCAGCATCTGATTGCCCAGCGGCCGGGCCTCAACGAGCGGCATATTCTCGTCGGCCGCGACTACACGGTGATCAACGCGGCAGGTGCGACGAGCAAAGTGATCGAATCGGACTCGGAGCTGTTGGAGTTGCTCGCAGAGCGATTCGGGCTCCATGTCGAAGCGGGCGAGTGGCTGGCCGCGGGAAATGTCGCAACAGGATCGCAGACCGGCGAATCGCGATAGACACGACCTGAAAGCCGCGGCGTTTCGCGGTCGCCAATGGGTCAACTATGATGTGAATATCCGCGATGTGAATATCTGCGGGAAGCGCCCCGCCGGGCGATGTGGAATCACGGCAACGAGGATAGGCGGCAATGCAACGTGGGGCGGCAAATACGGTTTGGTTATTCCTGGCTTGTGCGGCCATGGTTCCCATTTCGGTCAGCCGGGCCGACGAACCGCGGACGCCGGAGTCCGTCTCACAGGCAAAGACTGTCGACTTTCCGATTCCCCAAATGACCGAGCGGCGGACGGACGTCGCACCATTCACCTACTCGGAAGTCGGCGCGAAGATTCCAATCTACACCCCCGGCGAAAAATGGGGCGTGCAGAGTGAACCGCAAACCAAGATGCAGGATCCCCTGCCCGCACGCGAATCGCTCAAACATTTCATCGTGCCGGAGGGATTTCGCGTCGAGTTGTTTGCCGCGGAGCCCGATATCGGCGGCAAACCGCTGGCCATGAACTGGGACGAGCGCGGCCGACTGTGGCTGTGCGAAACGTTTGATTATCCGAACGAACAACAAAAGCGCGGCGAGGGGCGCGATCGGATCCGCATTCTCGAAGATACCGATGGCGACGGCCAGGCTGACAAGTTCACTGTGTTCGCCCAACAGCTCAGCATTCCGACCAGCCTCACATTTGCGCGCGGTGGCGTGATTGTGTTCGACGGGCCGGAGACCGTATTCCTGAAAGACACGGATGGCGACGACGTGGCCGATGAGCGAACCGTTCTGTTTGGCACGTGGAACCAGCGCGACACGCACGCTGGCCCCAGCAACATGCAGTATGGACTCGACGGCTGGATCTGGGGCACGCAAGGCTACAACGACACAAAGCTCACGGTCGGCGGCCTCGAGCATCGCCTGCGGCAGGGTATCTATCGCTTCCAGCCCGACGGCTCGCAGTTCGAATTCATCCGCTCGACGAACAACAACACCTGGGGCCTGGGTTTCGATGAGTCAGGCCTGGTATTTGCCTCGACCGCGAATCACAATCCGAGCGTGTTCATGCCGATCGCCAATCGGTATTACGAACGGGTGCGCGGCTGGACGCCCTCGCTCGTGCTCGATCCGATCGCCGATTCACACCTGTTCAAGGCGAGCACGGACAAGCTACGACAGATGGATCACTTTGGCGGCTACACGGCCGCCGCGGGACACGCGCTGTACACCGCGCGGCGCTATCCGCAGGAATACTGGAATCGCACGGCATTCGTCTGCGAACCGACCGGCCACCTGGTCGGCACTTTCGTGCTCACGCCGGACGGTGCGGGCTTCCGTTCCACGAACCCGTTCAACCTCGTTTCCAGCGACGACGAGTGGAGCGCGCCCACGATGGCCGAGGTCGGCCCGGACGGCAACGTCTGGATCATCGACTGGTACAACTACATCGTGCAGCACAATCCGACACCGGCAGGCTTCGAGACCGGCAAGGGACAAGCTTACATCACCGACCTGCGCGATAAGGCTCACGGGCGGATCTACCGCATCGTTTATGACGGACCGGCTGACAAAGCTCGCCAGCCGCGGCGAACATTGACCGGAGCCTCACCCGATGAACTGGTTCAGGCCCTGGCCGACGACAATCTGTTCTGGCGCAGACATGCCCAGCGGCTCTTGATCGAGCGCGGCCAGCTGGACGTGCTGCCGGCGCTCGTCAAGCTAGTCGAAGATAAGAATCTTGATGCGATCGGGCTGAATGCCGGGGCGATTCAAGCGCTGCGGACGATGCAGGGTCTGGGTGCGATCTCCACCGAGCATCCCGAGGTGCTCGGCGCAACCATCGCGGCGCTCATGCATCCCTCGGCGGGCGTGCGGCGCAACGCGATCCAGGTGCTGACTCCAGGGGAGGCCACAACGGAAGCGATCCTGGAGGGTGGCGTGCTAGCCGATGCAGATCCGCAAGTGCGCCTGGCGGCATTTCTGACGATTGCCGACGCTCCGCCGAACGAAAAGCTGGGCGAGTTGCTCGTGGAGCTGGTACTCGAGAAATCGAACTCGCGGGATCGCTGGCTGAGCGAAGCCTTGATTGCCGCGGCAGCCACGAATAGCGTTGGATTTCTGGCTGCTTTAGCCGATGTCGATGCGGCCGATGCGACACACGAAAAGTTGCTCGCCGCCGCGCGGATCATCAGCGAACATCGCGCCCGCAGCGGACCGGCCAATGATGCCCAGTGGTTCATCGCGCCGCTGGCGAAGATGCCGCCGCAATTGGCTTCCACCGTGGTCGCGGGCGTCCATGCCGGTTGGCCGCAAGACAAGTCGCCTGCACTCGCTGGCCTTGAAGATCAACTCCAAGCCTCACTCGAGCGGCTGGACTTCGCCGCCCAGGCCCTGCTTGTCCAACTGGCAATGCGCTGGGGAAGCACCAGGTTCGAATCGATCGCGGCGGAAATCGCCGAAACGCTGCTCGACCGAGTGGAAGACCATACATTGCCGGTTGAAGATCGCCTGGCGGCCGCACGCGATCTGATGACGCTCCGCGCGGGCGACGAATCGGCCACGATCCGGTTGCTGGACGCGATTACGCCGCGGGCCTCGACCGAACTTACCACGGGCCTGCTCGCGGCACTACGTGCAGGCGAGTCCGATACCCTGGGGCCGCTGCTTGTCGATCGGCTGCCGGCGCAAACACCGGCGGTGCGTTCCGCGGCGATCGGCGTGCTACTGTCGCGGCCGGCCTGGACCAAGGCGCTCGTCGACGCACTCGCATCAGGCGGCTTGTCCTGGGGGGATTTATCGCTCGATCAGCGCAGGTCCCTTTCCGACCATCCCGACAAGGAGATTCGCAAGCGAGCGGAAGCATTGCTCGCGGCGGGCGGCGTGCTGCCGAACCCCGACCGGCGGAAAGTGCTCGATGAGCTGTTGTCGCTCGCTTCGCAAACGGGCGACGCCATGCGCGGCAAGCAGGTATTCATCAAGCAATGCGCGAAGTGCCATGTGCACGGCAGCGAAGGTACGCGGATCGGCCCCGATCTGACCGGCATGGCCGTGCACCCCAAGGCGGAACTGCTGGAAAACATTCTTGATCCGAGCCGCAGCGTGGAAGGGAACTTTCGCGTGTTCACCGTGGCAACCACCAGCGGGCAGGTGCTCACCGGATTGCTGGGGTCGGAGTCGAAAACGGCCATCGAGCTGTTTGACGCGGAAGGCAAGAAGCACTCGCTGCTCCGCGAAGACATCGACGAGCTCGTGGCGTCGCCCAAGTCGCTGATGCCCGAAGGGTTTGAAAAACAAGTGACGCCGGAGGAACTGACTGATCTACTCGAGTTTCTCACGCAGCGCGGCAAGTACCTGCCGCTGCCGCTCGAGAAAGTCGCCACCAGCGTGAGCACGCGCGGGCTGTTTCAGCAGCTCGACCTGGATGTCGAGCGGATGAAGTTCGACGAGTGGAGCCCGAAGCAGTTTGGCGAAGTGCCGTTTGTGGTGATCGATCCGCGCGACGGTCGGGTGGCAAACGCGATCGTGCTGCACAGCCCTCAGGGGAAGCTCTCGGCGAGCATGCCGCACAGTGTTAAGATTCCCTGCCACGCTCCGGCAAAGACGGTGCACCTGTTGGGCGGAGTCAGCGGCTGGGGACATCCCGGCGGCGAAAAGGGCTCGGTGAGCATGATCGTGCGGCTCCACTACGCCGACGGCACGACCGAAGATCACGAGTTGGCGAACGGCGTGCACCTGGCCGATTTCATTCGCCGCGTCGACGTGCCGGGATCACAGTTCGCATTCGATCTGGGCGGGCGGCAGCTTAGGTATCTCTCCGTCTCGCCGAACCGGCAAGATTTGATCGACTCGATCGAACTAGTGAAGGGGCCGGATGCCACGGCACCGGTGGTGATGGCGGTGACGGTCGAGGCTCCATAGCTTCCGAGGGCGATATTTCTTGACGCCTGAGGCTTGCCGCGGGTAGCATCATTGGCGGCAGAGACTGGCGCGGATCCCTTCTTTAGTTCACTTCTCTCAGCGGGAGTTTGGCCGATGCTACGCACCGGGGTGGTTGCTTGCTTGGCAATATTGGCTGGTTTCGTTCACACTGCGTCGGCGGCCGAGCCCGAAGTCGGTCAGTTTCTCCAAGGTCGCTTCGCCAAACAGAGTGGCGTGCAACCACCGGAAAAGTGGAGCGCGACGGAAAATGTCCTCTGGAAGACCGACGTGCCGGGACTGGCCTGGTCGAGCCCGATCGTCAGCGGCAATCGCGTATACCTGACCACCTGCATCAGCACGGGCAAGGATCTCGAGCCGCGCAAGGGTCTGTACATTGAGGACCTCGACGCGAACAAGTATCCCAAGCCCAAGGATCCGCACGAGTGGAAAGTACTGTGCCTGGACTTGAGTTCCGGCAAGAAGATCTGGGAAGCGACGGCGCACACGGCGATCCCGCCCAAGCCGCATCATCTGAAGAATACGCTCGCCTCGGAAACGCCCGTCACAGACGGCGAGCGGGTGTACGCGTATTTTGGGAACGTGGGAATGTTCGTCTATGACATGGATGGCAAGCCACTCTGGCAGAAGATGTTCCCGCCGCAGGAAACGCAGTATGCCTGGGGTACGTCGATCTCGCCGATCCTGCACGAAGACCGCGTCTACATCGTCAACGACAACGACGAGAAGTCGTATTTCGTGGCGCTGGACAAGAAGACCGGCGAAGAGGTGCTCCGCGTCGAGCGCGAAGGCGAGAAGACGAACTATGCCACGCCCTTCATCTGGAAGAACGACCAGCGCACCGAACTGGTCACCTCGGGCGTCGGCTGGTCGCGGTCGTACGACCTGCAGGGCAATCTGCTTTGGAAGCTCAAGGGGAAGTCGATCCTGGCGATTCCCACGCCGTTCGAGCACGGAGGTCTGCTATATCTGATCGCCGGCCACGTGCTGTGGGGCGAGAATCCGATGTACGCGATCAAACCAGGCGCCAGCGGCGACATCACGCCCGTCGAACCGGCCACGAGCAACGACTTTGTCGTCTGGTCGGCGCTGAAGACGGGACCCTATCACCCGACGCCGATCATCGAGGGCGGCGTGCTGCACGTGCTGTACGACCGCGGGTTCATGGCCGCGTTCGATCCGAAGACGGGCGAAGAGATCTATCCACGCAAGCGGATTCCCAACGGCCGGGCGTTCACCAGCTCTCCGGTCGCGTTTGGCGGCAAGCTGTTCTGCCTGAACGAAGACGGCGTGACGTTTGCCATCAAGGCGGGCGGCGACTTCGAACTACTGCATAGTAACCCGCTGGCCGAAGACGACATGGGCATGGCCACGCCAGTGATCGTGGGCGACAAGCTGCTGATCCGCACCAGTGCGCGGATCTATTGCATTGCGCCGACGAGCGTGGCGGGGAAGTAACGCGGACGCGCGCTGACGTTCAGGAAAGTCCCGGCGAAGGCATTCGCCGGGCTTTAAAGGCAGAACAGCATTACTCCGCGTGGCCCAGGGTCTTTTCGTTTTCTTCGAAGACCTGGATCATCGCCCCGTGGGTGTCGGCGGGGTGCAGGTAACAGTGCTTCCAGTTCGGATCGTCTTCGCTCGGCGAGAGGACGCGGATGCCGTTCTGTTTGAAGTAGGCGATCGCATCCTGCAGGTTGTCGACGCTGATCGAAATGTGGTGGTAGCCTTCGCCGCGCTTGGCGATGTAGCGGCCGACGCCCCCTTCGCCCGGCGTCATGGCGCTCACCAGCTCCATCTTCTTGCCACCCAGCTTGAACGTGAACCATTCGAAGTTCTCGGCCTCGTTGCGGCCGATGTCGCGCAAGGGTTCGCCACCGAGCACGTCGACGAACAGTCGTCGCGCGGCGGCCAGATCGTTCACTCCGATGGAAACATGGTCGAGTCGGCGAAAGACGGGCGGCATAAGAAAAAAGTGATTAGTGGATGGTGGTTAGTGAAAGAAAGCCCGGGGAATACTTTCCCCTGAAACGGCATTACTCGTTGACTTTTCCTGGCAATGAAGTTTCTTCTTCGGCAGCGGTGGACGCTGCTTCGGGATCATAAATCTCCGCGGTCGGCAGTTCGTAGGCGGCCATCTCCAGATGGTTGCGAACGTAGACGCGGTTGCCAACCAGCAGGGGCACGTTCCAGGTTTTGCCTTCGATGGCCTGAATGCGAGCCAACTCGTTGAACTTCGTAGGTGTCGCTTCGACAAGCGCGAGCTCGCCCGCCTCGCCGAGGATGACCAGCAGGTCGTCGCGGCGGAGCATCTGTCCGTGGCCGTACTGCCCCTTGCGGTCCTTCCACTTCTGCTTGCCATCGGCCAGATCGAGGGCGACCAGAATGCTTTCGTCGATGCCATAGAGCGCGCCATCGTAGGCCATGGGGCTGGCATAGCCGCCTTTGAGCCGGCGACTCATCCACACTTGCTCGGCCGTCCACGCGCCGGCGTCACGATTGACCTGCACGAGGGCGGAACCCGAAGCCGACGTAATCACGATCTGCTGGTCGTCGAGGATGACCGGCTGAGCGGCATTGATATCGAAGTCCGATTTCCAGGGGAACCGCCACAACTCGCGGCCATCGGTTGGATCGCACCCGGCCAGACCGACACCGTCGAAGATTAGAATTTGCTGCGTGCCGCCGAGCGTCACCAACATGGGCGACGCATAGCTGGTCTTCGCCCGGCCGGCGGCCCAGCGACGTTTGCCGTCTGCCAAGGCATAGCCTACGACCGCGCGGCTCTTGTCGGTTCCCTTTTGATCGCCGGGGTTCACAATGACGACGTCCTCATGGATCAACGGCGAACCGCTCATGCCCCAGTCGAGATTGGCGCACTCATTGTCCTTGAGGATGTTGAGTTGCCACAGCTTCTTGCCGGTGGCGAAGTCGAGGGCCACAAGTTCGCCGGTTGCACCCAGCGAGTAGATCTTGCCGTCGTGATAAGTGGGAGTGGCCCGCGGACCGTCGCCACCCAGCGTTTCGCTGAAGAGCGCGGGATACTCATAGACCCAGAGCTCGTGACCGGTGTCGGCTGCATAGGCCACGATCGCTTCCTGGTCACGCCGCTGTTCGATCGTGATCAGCGCCGGGCCGATTTTAAGGAACGAGGCATATCCACCGCCGACCGGTTGCCGCCAGAGGAGTTTCGGCGGCGAGGTGGCCCAGTCGCGCGCCAGCGCCGGACCCGGTGAAACCCCATCGCGATTGGGGCCGCGGAACTCAAGCACGTCGTCCTGACCCGGTGTGACCGCAGCCAGATCGATCAGCCCAAGTACCGGGTCGTCAGCGTGCTCGCTGCCCCGCGTGCGATGCTCTTCCAACGCAACATACCGATCCTTCGTCCAGCGCCAGTCGAACGACGGGACCATGTCACCCGAAAACTCGACACGTCGAATCGACAGGCCGGTGGCCAGCATCGCGGCCAGCAGCACCACAGCCGTGCCGATGCGGGCGCGTGCGGAGAGTCCCGAGGCAAAGAAGAACCAGCCCAGCACCCAGAGGAAGCCGACGAGCGCGACGATCAGCGTGAGCATGCGTTTGCCGCCGGTGTCGATCGTCTCGGGCAACAGCAGTTGTAGGGCGAACATGCCGGCGGCCGAGAGCGCGAGTCCCAGAATCGGCACCCACATGCGCTTGGGGCCGCGACCGGATTTCGGCGCAGGCACGTCGGTGGGCAAACGTTCTTCAGGTGATTGGTTGGCGTTTGCGTACATGGCTTTCCTCCAGCCGAGAGGATGGGAAGCGGACGGCGGAGACTTCGGATCGGACATACGCCAATGTACCGTGATGCCGGGCAGGATAGCTAGCTGGCAGTGCTGTCATCTGGCGAAATCGAGTCGACCCCACGGATCGCGATTGCAGCTTTTCGGTCTGGGCGGTTAGAACACGGCGGCCCAGAACGGATTTGCGGCCCCCCTGCCCCTGTGCGGAGTTATCAATCAAATGCGACAGTTGCTGCTTGGAACAATCGCCCTGAGCCTTGTGACTTTCTTCGCCGCGAGGGCACACGCCAACAGCCCCGAACAGACTGTGCTTTCGGCCGCGGACATTCTGCGGGAGCAGACGACGATTCCAGCGAGCCGAATTCCGGAAGCGCTGCTGGCCGAAGCGCACGGTGTGGCGATCATTCCGAACGTGTTCAAGATCGGTTTCGTGGCCGCATTCCGGCGCGGCCGCGGAGTGGTGATGGTTCGCGAACCTAACGGTGCCTGGTCGCTGCCAGCGTTCATCACTCTGACTGGCGGCAGCGTGGGCTGGCAGGCCGGTGTGCAAGGGACCGATGTCGTCCTGGTGTTCACGACCAAGAAAAGCGTCGACGGCCTGATGAGCGGCAAGTTCACGATCGGGGCCGATGCCTCGGCCTCGGCGGGCCCCGTGGGACGCAACGCGTCGGCCGCGACGGACGCCCGGTTCAAAGCCGAAATTCTCTCCTACTCGCGCAGCCGCGGGCTGTTTGCCGGAGTGGCGCTCGACGGCTCGGTAATCGACATGGACCCGGTGGCCTGGCAAACGTTTTACGGGGTGCCCGCCGGACAGGCGCCGACGCAGATCCCCCAATCGGCATTAAACCTGGTGCAGGAAATCACGAATCTCTCGTCCACTTCGCGTGTGGCCACGCCGGGAACCGTCGTGGCCGAGACGCCGCTGGTCGACGCAGGGGCAGTGCCGCAGCCGATCGTCGCGACGCCGCGCGAGCAACTGGCGACGCAGGCGAAGGGACTGTTTGCGCTGCTCGACGATGAGTGGCGCAAGTACCTGGCTCTGCCGCCGGAGGTTTTCAGCGGCACCAATCCGCCAACACTCGCCGCGCTGCAGGAGTCGCTGTCGCGCTACAATCGCGTCGTGCAGAATCCGAGCTTCGAATCGCTGTACTCGCGGCCCGAGTTCCAGAACACGTATGCCACGCTGCGCGACTATGCTGAAGCGCTTGCCCAGCAAGGGACGCCTGCTCTGTCGCTGCCGCCTCCGCCGGCGGCAAAGTAGTGCCCCTTCAAGTGAGCGGATCATTCTGCTCAATTGGATGACGTGCTCTTCACTTGTGGAGGTCGTCGTCCGCCGTGGATCTTGCCCGCTTCATCGCTGAACTATCGGATCCGGTAGTTCTCCCTTGGCCGGCCGCCTCGATCGAGGTGCGTCAGACGCACATCTCGATCGTGCTTCTGGCGGGCGACGTCGTGTATAAGCTTCGCAAGCCCGTGAAGCTCCCGTTTGTCGACTTCAGCACGCTCGAGCTGCGCAAGCGGGACTGCGACGCCGAGGTGCGGCTCAATTCGCGGTTGGCGGCCGACGTCTATCTGGGTGTCGTGCCGATTGTGCGGCAGAGGGACGGGCTGAAGTTCGAAGGTACGGGCGAGCCGATTGAGTGGGCCGTCAAGATGCGGCGGCTCGCGGACGAGGACACCTTGGCCAGCCGGCTCGAGCGCGGGCACGTCACGCCAGAACTACTCGAAGCACTAGCCCGGCAGCTCGCCGAGTTTCACGCCCAGGCGGAACGCAGCCCGCGGATCTCCGAGTTTGGGCGCACCCAAGTGGTGGCCGCAAACGCCCGGGGAAACTTCGAACAGTCTCGCTCGCAAGTCGGCAGCACGGTAACGGCCGCGGTGTTCGAGCGAACCGCGCGGCGCACCGAGGAGTTACTTGCGGAACTGGGGCCGCTGCTGGAGAGTCGCGCGTCGCGCGGCATTCCTTGCGACACGCACGGCGATCTGCGCGCCGATCATGTTTACTTCGTGGAAGCAAGCACGGCGGCTGAGCCAAACACGTTGGTGATCGATTGCCTGGAATTCAACGACGCGTTTCGCTACGCCGATCCCGTGGCGGACATGGCCTTTCTCGTGATGGACCTAACGTTCGCCGGCCGCCCCGATCTGGCTCGGGTGTTTGCCGACAGCTACTTCACGGCGTCCGGCGACGAAGAGGGCCGCCAGCTGTTGCCATTCTATATCGGTTATCGCGCGGCCGTGCGCGCAAAGGTCGAGGGTCTCAAAGCGGCCGAAGCAGAAGTTCCGCGGCAGCAGCGCGAGCAGGCCAGCGCACGGGCGACCGGCTATTGGCTGCTCGCGCTCGGCGCTCTCGAACTGCCGCAGCAACGGCCGGCGCTGGTGCTGGTGGGTGGGCTCCCCGGCAGTGGCAAGAGCACACTGGCGGCGCAGCTTAGCGAGCAGGCGAACTTCGAAGTGATTCGTTCTGACGTGGTGCGGAAAGAACTGGCCGGCGACGGCAACTCCACTACCGACTCTGGTGCATTCGGCGAGGGACTCTATACCGCTGCCTGGAATACTCGCACGTACGCCGAATGCCTGGCGCGCGCCGAGGGCCTCCTGCGCGAAGGACGGCGCGTGATCGTCGACGCAAGCTTTCGCCAACAAGTCCGCCGGGAAGCATTCTTCGATTTAGCCTCTCGGCTGCAAGTTCCGCTGCTCCTGTTGGTGTGCGAGGCTTCGGCGGATGTGATTCGCGAGCGGTTGGCCGCGCGGCAAGGCGACGCCTCCGATGCGGACTGGGCGATCTACCAACGGGCCGCCAGAGCCTGGGAACCGGTCGCACACACTGTCGCGGCGCGACAGCACGTCGTGCCATCAGGCGGCGCGCGCGAGGTAACCTTGTCGCAAGCCCTGACCAAGTTGCGCGAGGCCGGGGTCACTGATCGGTAGCCCTCGGTTCCAGATGCTAGCATCTGCCGTCGCGCGACACTCTCGGCAAGCCAGCGAAACCTTGCGCGTCCGGCAAACTCTATCGCATTCGGTGACTCTCCCGCGCATAGCGATTAAACCCACGCTATAGCCGTTATCACCCGAATAGTTGAATGTGAAGGGCTGCTCTCAGCGGCCAGAGATTTTGCGCGACCGGCACTAGCGGCCGATCGCTACGGATTCCAAGCACAAACGCGTGAGATGACCATGCGGCACGAATTCACCAGGCGTTGCGTCACGCTCGGTTCGGCATTGGCGATTGGACTGGCGACCGTGTCTGCGAGCGCCCAGGCACAACAGGCCGATGCCGAGCCCAAGCAGAAGGCGTTGGTCTCTTTCAAGCTGGACTTCCTCTCGCGCTTCAAAAACGACAAGCAGGCAGACCACGCCGAGCCGGTCGAAGCAAAGTCGGCCGTGATGCCGGCCAGCGCGGTCGAGCCGCTGCCGTCGAGTTCGGGTATGACTAACGCCGTACCTGCCAAGAACGGGGAGCCGGTCCAGACGCTCACTTCGGCCGCGGCGCAGGGGGATTACCCGAGCGTGTTGCCGCCAAGCGTGCCGCCGGTGCAACTGACAAGCGGACAGTTTCCGCTTCCGGCCGCAGGACAGATGCCGTTCCAGACTGCGCAGTCGCCGGTGGTGATCATGATGCCTGCCGGCTGGCAGCCCGATGGAAACTACACCTTCGCGCCGCGAACAGTGCTCAGCCCGGAAGTGCCAGCCGAGCATTGGCCTTCTTCGCAGCGCAACCCGATGGGGGATGGTAGTCGAAAGGGGCTGTTTGACTGGCCGCAGATCGCCAAAAAGATCACTGGCTCGACGATCGGTGAACCGGAGATCAAGCCGCAAGCACCCGCGCCCGATCCGTCGACATCGCGCGCCTTGTTCGCCGCGGCCCCTGCCACGCCACAAGCGATTGCCGCTCAGCCACAAGCCGCGCCAGTCGCTCCGCAGGCGGTGCCCGCAGTGACCCAGCAACAATACTCGACGACGCCGGCTCCGCAGCCGGCCGCCCCGGCCCCTGAAGCGCAACCCGCGTCGAAGGCCCTCTTTGCTCCGCCACCCGCGCAGCCGGAACCCCAGCCGGAGGAATCGAAGACCCGGGCCTTGTTCTCGCTGCTCTCGAAACCGATGAACAAGCCCGAGGTTGCTCCGCCGAGCACCGGCTCGAAAGCGCTATTCGCCTTTGGTCGGAAGAGAGATGAGGCAGTCGCAGCGCCTGCGCCGGCCGTCGTTCCGCAGTACGCCGCGGAAACGCCGATGTCGCCGGGGCCGCACGCGCCATCCTTGACTCCCACGACGACCGTCGAAGCGAGCGATCCGGAAGTTCAGCCTCCTGCTCCGCCGACCGTGTCCAATCCGCTGCCTGGCCGATTGCAGACGGTGAAGAGCGACGATCCGAAGATGAAGTGGCGGGCCAAGGGTGCGCCGGCTCAAGTCGCTGAGCGAGCGGCCGATGCTCCCGGAGAAGCACGGACCGAAACGGTCTCCGTCCAGGCTGCCGAGCAGGTCGAGTCGATCAGCAGTCGGCCCGCAATGCCGGCGGCGATGGACCAAGTGACCGCGGAGACGGCTCCCCCAACGATCAGCACGCATCTAGCGCATCGTCACGGTCAGCATCAGCCGGCCGCACAAGCCGTCAACAATACGGCGGCCTCGCATGAGCGAGCATTGCTTGGCAAGCATTTCCCGACGAAGTCGAACGAAGCCCCGCGGAACGCGAGCGAAGGGAGCGATCCCTGGCGCAGGCAGGCCGAACGAGACGCACTCGTGGCGGCTGAGAAGAAGGTCGAGCAGCCGGCTGCCAACTCGACTGCCATTCTGCCGAATGTGGCTGCCCTGCTCCCGGCGCTCGAAAAGCGCAAGCGGCCAACGCACCATCATGCGAAGGCGGACATCGCGACGGTCGCCGCGACCGAGGACGTAGCCGCACAAACACACTCGGTGCGTCGTGCCCACGACACGTCGGCGCGATCCACCGACTCGTACTACGCCGCTCCTTGGGAAAGCGAGGTCGAGGCCGAACTCGAAGCGGTTGAACGCAGGCAAGTCGGCGCGGTCTCGAACCGCCGGGCAGCGATTGCACGGCAGACGATGGAAGGCGGCGATGAATCGCTCGAGCAACAGCCGCGCGTACCGTTCGAAACGGACGAACTGGAACAGGAAAAGGCCGCCGTGCGACGAGCCGCAAAAACGCAGCGATCTCAAGCCGCCGTGCGGCCGAAGTCGACCAACCCTGCTGGCACTCCCTCGAACGGCGCCCGAATGGCCGAGCAGCGTTCACAAAAGAGCTGCCGCCGATTGACGGGCCAAGACGTGAAGCAGGGATTCTCTCGTCCGCTGGCCGTGTTCAGCGAGATGACCAAACTTCCTTCGCCACTTAAGACCGCGGCCGATGGTGTCGAACGTCATCAGCAAGAACTTCGCGAAGAGTACGACGGTGACGAGGAAGTCGGGCAGTCTGAGCTGTACGATGAGCAGCCCACGCGGCCGGCCCCGCCGAAGCGTTCCGCGGCGAAGCGACAGCCCGTACATGAACTACGACAATCGACCGCGGCCACTTCCAGCGTCAAGAAGCTGGAAGAGCGCGAGCTGCTGGCGAGCGAAGAAGACCGGCCGGCCAGTCTTGGCCAGCGTGGCGGACGTCGCCAGGTTGAACGAACCGCGCGCACCAGCCGCGTTCAGGAGGAACTCACAGGACAGGACCAAGCCGACACCGACGGCGTCGCGGCCGAAGACATTGCCGACCAGGATGTGGCTACCGACGTGTCAGTCGAGGAATTCGAAGTCGAACAGCCTGTTCGGCCGGCGGTGCACATTCGCAATAAGCACGGTAAACGGGTGAAGATTTTCACCGGTGGCGCAACAGCGGACGATTCGAGCCACGAATAGTCTCTCAGAACCTAGCTGCCGGCTTCGCCGGAGGATTCTGCGATGAGGGGTTCAAGCAATGCGGGCGGATGTTTCACCTCGCCATCGAGTGGCAGGCAGACTTCGAACCGCGTGCCCTGCTCCGGAACGGAAGTAAAGCCGATCTGTCCGTGGTGGGCTTCGACGAGCGACTTGCAAATCGCGAGTCCCAGGCCGTTGCCTCCCTGAGAACGAGAACGGGCTTTGTCGGCGCGGAAGAAGCGCTGGAACACCCGGGCCTGATCCTCGACCGCGATTCCGCAACCGGAGTCTTCGACTGCTAGCACGGCCCCGTCACTTCCCTTCGCCTTCAGAGCGATGTGAATCCGGCCTCCCCGGGGCGTATAGCGCAGGGCATTGCCCAGCAGGTTGCTCGACACGCGGGCGAGCAGTGCCGCATCTCCCTTCACCGGCACCGGCTCCGCCAGATCTGTCGAGAGTTCGATCCCCGCGGCCGCCGCTTGCGGGCGATACTGATCGACCACGTCATCCACAACTTCGCGCCAGTCCAGGCGGCGAAACTGCGGATCGAGCCGGCCAGCATCCGCGCGGGCCAGCATCAACAGTCCGTCGACGAGCGTCCCCATGCGGGCGGCGGCTTTCAGGCATGCGGCCAGCGTTTCGCGATACTCCTCGGCCGAGCGCGGACGCGAGAGCGCCAGCTCGGCGTGCGCATGCAGTACGGCCAGCGGCGTGCGCAACTCGTGCG
>Ga0169931_10001379_pt1 | contig 40178 bp, 26 predicted proteins | sample Kivu_15m_20L_FD_129675 | JGI IMG/M metagenome (GOLD analysis project Ga0169931, IMG submission 129675) | Freshwater microbial communities from Lake Kivu, Western Province, Rwanda to study Microbial Dark Matter (Phase II) - Kivu_15m_20L... | ecosystem: Environmental > Aquatic > Freshwater > Lake... | reverse complement strand
CTCCGCTTGCCGCTCCTCGAGCAAGTGGACCTGCGCCTTGAGCAGTTCATACTCAGCCTCCAGATGCCGCGCCACGACCTGCTCACGCATCGTCGAATATGTCAGGCACTTTACCGACCATTCATGCGGGCTTGCCGCAGTCGGATCCTTGTCTTCCATCATGTGAAATTGGGGGAAATTCCTGGTACTCGAACGCAGCCACAAAGGTATCCCGAAAGCCGCACCCCTGTACCCGACCGATCCGCGATCGCTCCTGCAAGGCCTGACGAAGGCCTTCCTTGCAGCAAGCATGCCATCCAGCCGTCAGGCATACGGGTAGCGCCGGGCCCCACAGTGCATATTCATGCTTGGGGCTGTGGTTGCCTTTCCACGCCTGCTCCGTCACCAGGCCTTCGCAGCCCGGGGCGAAGCGCCGTACAGGGCCCGGACGAAGGCGTTCCCGAAGACCAGCGCGCCGGAGCCCGATGCCGCTCCACATGCGGTAGGGATTCGCAGCATGCCCGCAGGCCGGGGCGGCATCGCCCCGCACGGACCAGCTGCAGGAGGGGCCAGCACAACCCTCGGGCTGGCACCTGCACGCCAGGGCCTTCCCCAACTTCAGGCCGAGCCCGCCCCCGCAGCGATGCACGGCGTCAGGGCCTCGGAAGATGTCAGCGGTCGGCCCGCCGCATGGGTCAGCGCTTCACGGAGGTGATGCGGATCGACAGGTCCTCCACCCATCTGCCCAGACTGTTCTGTTTCACAGGTGCAAAGGCGAAATGCCAGCGTTGGTCCCGATAGGCCCTGGGCATCCTGACGAGGATTTCATTCCACCCCTGCTGCAGCCGAATGCGCGCAGGTGGCCGGCTCCAGAAGAATTCTTCATCGGTGTAGGGGATCTCGTTGGGCGGGAGGTGCCAGGTGGCCATCAGGTAGCGATGACCGCCAGGGTTCGACCATGTCGGACCGGGCAGTTCCTTGCCATTGATGAAGACAGCCCCACCGTTGGCATCCCATTTGCCGTTCAGCGGGATGCCGCCGCTTCTACGGTTGCTGCGGGCTGCCGCCTCGAATCCGAGGATGGCGTGCATCTCACGCGCCACCTCCGAATGGATATATCCGGTCAGGTACACCGTTTCATCGGGCACGGCCGGCAGCGACTTCGGGTCTGTCCGGTTGCTCATCTGCAGGATGCCGCCGGTGATGGTTGTCAGCCGGCCGGTATCGTTGGCGGGATGCAACTCGGGCGCGAATGGCTGGTAGACGGAGTCTGTCGGCTTGCGGCGATAAGGGCCTTTGAGGAGCCATTCGCTGTTGCCGAACTGCACATAGGGGAAATGCATGTCGGGGAAAAAGCGGTCGCGATGCCTGGACAGCCGACCCTCGAATTCCCTGAAATCCGCATAGGCCGCGGTGCCGCGGGTGGGCAGCGCGTTGATGTACGTGATGTCGTAACCCGGACGTCCGCACCAGGCGGCCTCGCCGTACGTCAGCGCGCCGGGCCAGAGTGCGCTGTGCAGGGCGATCTTCGATTTATCCTCCACCCGCACGTCGGGCCAGAGGCACAGGATGCCGCCCAGGGCGGCCGTGTCGCCCACGGGCCGGTTGCAGATCTGCTGGAAGAAATACCGCTGCACGAGGCTGTAGACGTCGTAATTGTTCAGATAGCCGAAGTAGGAGTCGACATACGGGTTCGAAGAGGTCCTGACACCTTTTGTATTATCCTCGCGCCACAACTGTTCGATGGTTCCGGCCGAGGGTGGCAGTCCCGGATTCCAGACCATCACGCGGCGCTGGTGGGCGAGTACCCTGTCGGTCATGCGTCGGATGAAGTCCTTGGGGTTCGGTATCCGTACCTCATCGGATCCGATGTGGAAGATCGGACAGTCGGCCGCCGGGATCTCCTGGCAGAATTCATCGATCAGGCTTTCCAGCACCTTCATGCCCTGCTCGCTTTCCATTTTGAAACCGAACGTCGGCTCGAAATACTTGCTGTGGCCGGGCATGTCCAGTTCCGGGATGATGCGGATGCCCCGTTCCCGGGCGTATCGGATCAGTTCGCGGATATCATCGAAACTGTACGTGCTGTCGGGGTCGCGTCCCGCTTCCCGGTTCCGGGGATCGTTGAGTTGCGGATACCTGCGGCTCTGTGACCGCCAGGCGGGGTTGTCGGTCAGATGCCAGTGAAAGGTGTTGAACTTGTACCAGGAGAGCCTGTCCAACTGCGCCTTCAGCAGGCTGATGGATTGGAAGTTCCGGCCGTTGTCGTGCATCAGTCCGCGCAGCGGAAAGGCAGGCCAGTCGCTGATCTCACAGCCGGGGAGATAGGCGGTGCCATTGGCCTTCAACAGCAGTTGTCGGAGCGTCTGTACCGCATAATAGAAGCCGGAGGCATCCTTGGCGCGGACCGTGGCGCCCACCCGTCTCACCGTCAGCCGATACCCCTCCGCAGGGATGTCCCCGGCTTGAGCGGTTGTCAACAGCAAGGCGTTGGCAGGCGTGGGGCGACCGGCAACGGAGACCACGATGCGGTACCTGACGGCCATGCCGGCGAACAGTTCCTCCAGGGACCGGATGGCGCCGGCGAGCATCTCCCGGTCGCCGTGGGACATGGCGATGACGACACCCTGCGACAGTTGCCATCTCTCCCTTGTCCATGCGGCTTCCCGCGGAAACGGGATCAATGCGGCCGGGGCGGAGGTGAGGACCTCCATCCGGTGGGGCGACCTCCATCCGGCAGCGTTGACCTGCGTCTGCGACCTGACCGGTACGACGGTGATGAGGGCCACACCCAGGAGAAGCGACCGAGCCTTTCGTTTCAGGGATATCATGACGTGATGTTGTAAGGTATGCGATATGCCTGTCTCGTTCTCTTTCCCGCCATGCGTGTCTGTGACACCGGTCCGCCCATCATCATCAGGGTTGCCGGTTGGGGCCGGACCGGACCGATGCGATCCGGATGCCGCCATGTTCGGTTGACGGGGAAGCGATGAAATGCGCGTAATGGATGCCCATCCGGGATGGATTCCGGAGAGGGATTGTCTTGTTGGTTTTTTTTCCGTCCACCCACACTTGGGCGAATGGAGGGTCGGACCCGAGGTTCCAGGACAGGGTCACTTCATGCCATCCATCGTCCCGGATGCCCAGCTCCTTCCGGTTGATCGACAGTTCGTACATGCAGGCATGTCTCGCGGTCGTGTCCGTCGGATTGAGCCATCGGTCGTTGAGCAACAGGGTCGATCTTCCGTTTTCCCGGGGGATGCTCAGCCGGGTGCTGAAGCTGCCTGTTCGAAGGGCGGGGAAATTCCATACGGCGCCCCTGATATCGGAAACGAGGGATGTGTCGGGCTGATGGCGGAGATGAAGCACCTGTTTCCCGTTCTGGTCGGGGTGGGGTTCGAGCGAACAGCCCTGGATGCGGTTATAGGCACAATGGCCGACGATCCCTTTGATGTAGTTGAACGTGCTCCAATGCTGGAGGCCATCGGAGAAGTCGTCATGTCTTCCTTGCTCGTAGAGCCAGTTGACATCGAACAGCAGCATAGCGCGATGGAGGGGATGCTGGCCGATGGCGGCCAGTATCTTCCCGGGGGCCACTTCGACAAACTGGGCCTGGTGAACGCTGCGGTCCCTTCCGCCGCCGCCTCTGATGCCATAGTCCGATGCATTGCGTGCGGGATCGATATACAGTTCCCTGAAGCCGATCCATGTTCTCCCATCGTCCGCTGAGATGGCCGCATGGGTCACATTGCGATTCGTGAACACATCCTCCGCGCGACCATGGGTGCCCGACACTTCCGGCAGCGGGGTGGTGTTGCACCACAGGAAAAGGATGCGTCCGTCTTTCAGTCGGCCGATCGTGGGCATGGTGATGGTGCCATAGAAGGGGGATGGTCCGGCTTCGCCCCATGTGAGGCCGCCGTCGTCGGAAAAGGCCTGGTAGTGGCGGTCCTGCGCGGTTCGCATCAGCATCCAGAGTCGGCCATCCATCAGTTCTATGACCGTCGGTTCCACGGCACCGTGATTCCAGCGCACGCCTTTGTGGAGACCACCGGCCACGTGATCGGGGACGGTGACCGTATTGGATCTTGTCCAGGTGCGCCCGTCGTCATCGGATACGAAAGTGTAGCATCCCTTGGGCGAGACGCCGTTGTGTCCGCCGACAACGATGCGTTTGCCGTCGCGGATGAAGACGGGCGGCTTGAGCATGATGGAGGGGATGTCGGTGACCTTGGTCAGCGTTCTGCCCCCGTTGGGACCGTCGATGGTTCGGATGCAGTAGACCCCCTGTCTGCCCATGTTGACGAGTCGGATGTATTCCTTGCTGACGGGGCTCTGGCGGTCTGCGAACAGCATCTCGCGGGCATACGGCACTTTGGTCCAGCTGAGGCCCTTATCGGTACTCGACCAGTAGAACGTGCCGGCATCTGCCTGTTCGCCGTAGTTGTAGTGCCGGACCTCTCCGTCCTCCAGCATGGACAGTCCGATGTAGGCGTCCGAAGGCGGCGTCCCGACCCTGACGGGTGCGAAGATGGAGTCCAGGCGCGACTGTGCGATCAGGCAGAGATGCAGGCAGGTGAGCGTTGCCGTGAGGAGCATCCGGTAGCCTGCGGATGCGGGGCGGGTGGCTGTCTGCAGGCAGGATCTGGCGCGGGGCATGGCCTCGGTCGCTTATGCTATGTCGGCTGTACGGCCATGCCTGCCGTCGATGGCACCCGGTCGAAGAAGGAGATGGCATCGAGTTCCTCCTGGAGCCGGGCGTACTGCTGCTGCGACAAGGTGTTGAGCGGCAGCCGACAGGGGCCCAGGTCCCATCCCAGCATCTTCATGATGGCCTTCTGGGCCGGGACGGAGGGATATCTGGCGAAGATGCGGATGACCTCGACCATGAAGGCATGTTGGTCCCGGGCCTGGAGGGTCTCGCGTTGTTCGTAGAGCCGGATGGTCTTCAGGTATTCGGCGGCGGCGAAGGTGTAGGTGCTGCCAATGGCGCCTTCGGTGCCGATGGACAGGGCGGGCAGCAGCAGTTCGTCGAAGCCGAACAGCACATCGTACCGGCCGTCATCGTATGTCAGGCAGCTTTGGAACTCATGGATGGTGGCGGCGGTGTATTTGATGCCGGCGAGGTTGGGGATGCGGGGGCCGGCATCCTTGAGGAACTGGAGCATGTCCATCCCGACACCGGTGAGGGTGGGGATGTGATAGTAGTAGAACGGCAGTTCGGGGGCTGCGGATGCGATCTCCGCCATGGCGTTGACCAGTGTCTGGAGTGCGTCGGGCTTGAAGTAGAACGCCGCCACCGAGGAAAAGGCGTCTGCACCGACCGACTGTGCATGGGCGGCGAGTTTCCGGGATTCGCGGATGCTGCTGTGGCCCACATGCACGATGATCTGCAGCCGCCTGTCGGCCGCCCTGACGAAGGCGGAGGCGACCTGCATGCGCTCTTCGGTGGTCATGTTGGGCCCCTCTCCGTTGCTGCCGCAGACGAAGATGCCCGTCAGTCCGTCATCCACCAGCTTGTCGACCAGGGCGGGGATCATCTCCAGATGCAGGGACCCGTCTTCATGGAAGGGGGTGAAGGCGGCGGCAATGAGTCCTTTTGTCTTTCGCTTCATCTTCATGTCGGGCATTTGCATTTTCATGTCCCCTCCCGGCCATCGTTGCCGTGGGGCATGCGACAGCCGGAAGGGGGGTATGCGATCAAGTAAGCGGGTGTCAGGGCTTGGTGGAGGCGTAACCCGGGGTCTGGTTCACGAGCGGGTCGTTGGTCCAGATGGCCGGCTCTATCGGCCAGAGGAGCCGATAGGGGTGCGTCGCCTTGTTCAACACGCCGTACGGATGGCTGGCACTGATGAAGGCCAGCGGTTCCGGACCGGATTTCATCCTCCGCAGATCGTACCAGCATTTGCCTTCGAAGACGAATTCCTTGGTGCGTTCCGAGAAGATGAAGAGTTCGTTGGCATCTTTGCCGCTGTTGACGAAAGGTGCGGGATCGTTGGCGGCTCCGCCGAAGGCGCGGTCACGCACCGCCTTGATGAAGGTCGTCGGATCACCGCCTTCCGCGTTGACGATCTCTGCCAGCATGAGCAGCCTGTCCGCCTCGCGGTAGATGGGCCAGTCGTCGGAGAAATAGCGCTTGTTCAGTTCGAAGGTGCCCAGGAATTTGCGGAGCACGGTGTTCCGGTGGAGGATGCGGTAGGGGGGTGCTCCGGTCTTGTTGACCTTGTAAAAATCATAGAAGGTGGCCAGCTTGCGGCGGTCGTTGTTCTGATAGCTCTGGAAGAGTTGGAACTTGTACCTGTACCGCTGGATGATCTGCTGCGCGTTGACCTGTCCGATGTTCAGCGGGTCGGGGTTGGTGGAGATGAACGAGCCGGATGCGAGCGAATCGGCGTAGAAGCCGCCGGCCAGACCGGGCAGGTCGTAGGTGAAGGTCGATACGCCGGGCATTTCAGCCTCTGCGGCCGAATAGCTGAGGGTGAGGATGATCTCGCTGTTCTTCTTGTTGGCATAGGAGAACACATCGGCGAAATTCGGGCGGAGCGTGAAGCCCGTCACCGCGTTGAGTGCGGTCTTGGCTTCGGCCAGGTCGGCCGTGTTGTTGTATACTTTGGCCGACCACAGAAAGACCTCGCCCTTGAGCATGAGGGCCGCCATCGGGTTCCACTGTCCCTTGTTGGCCAGCGCGGCCGTGCCGAAGGAGGCAATGGCCTTGTTGACGTCGCTCTTGATGGCGGTGAGGACTTCCGCCTCGGTGGCGCGGGCCTTGCGCAGGGCGACGGGGTCGGTGACACCATTGGGCACTTCGGGCTCCAGCCGCAACGGCACGCCGCCGTAGGTGCGCAGGAGATGGAAGTAATAGTATGCGCGCATGGCGTAGGCCTGTCCGAGCAGATAGTTCTTCCGGGCGGCCGCCAGGAAATCCGCCTTCTCGGTTTTCTGGATGAACAGGTTCAGTTGGAGGATGGGTCCGAAGAAGCCTGCCCAGTTGCTGGTGCCCGACTGGTTCTCCTCGAGATTCTGCAGGATCAGCGGCACTTCGTTGAGCGATACGGGAAACACCTCTTCCGTGGTGAGCATTCCGCCCCTCATCTCGCCCAGCCGGTAGAACTGGAACATGTTGCCCCGGAACTGGGCGTGGAGGCCCTGCATGTATCCCGATATCTGGGCCTCGTTCTGCCAGAAATTGCCGCTGCCGAACGAATCCTCCGGCGACAGCTCCAATGTCTTATTGCAAGATGTGTTGCCGATGGCGACCACCATGATGAACAAAAACAGCCTGGTCATATTTGTTTTCATCTTCTTGAGTTGATCGGTTAGAGCGTGATGTTCGCCGAGAATACCACCTGTGTGGGGATCGTGTAGGCCCCGTCCTGCTGTCCGGTCCGCTCGGGGAGCCGCAGCAGTTCATTGCTGATGTAGCCGAGGTTCTGGCCGGTGAGCATGAGCGAGAGGCCCTCTATGCGCGCTCTTTTCAGCAGTGCGGGCGGGATGGCATAACTCAGGGTGACCTCCCTGAAGCACAGGTAGTTCGACTTCACCCAGAACATGTTGCTGTTGCGGTCGTAATTCTTCTTGAGCTGCTGATCCTGGTTCATGTAGGTCGGCCATCTGGCATTCGGATTCTCCGGCGTCCAGCTGTCCTTGACGAACTGGGTGCCGTTGAATTCGCCCTGCATGCTGCCCATGGCCCACATCTGCCGGGTGTCCATCTGCATGAAGTCGAGGGCGTAATCCATGCGGGCGAAGAGTTGGAGACCCTTCCAGCCGATGGATACATTGAAGCCTCCGGTCCAGCGGGGGATGGAACGTCCGAGGAATACGCGGTCGCGGAAATCGATCGTATCGTTGTTGTCGACATCCTTCCAGCGCACGTCTCCCAGGCTGGTGGTCCACCACTGGTTCGGGTTCAGCCCCCGCTGGGTGAGCAGTTGCTGGCTGGTCAGCGGACGGCCGGCGGCGGCGTTAAGCTGCACCTGACCGGCGGCGAGGTCGATCTTGTTGTATGCAGCCAGGTCCTTGGCGTCCCGGATCAGGCCCTCCATCACGTATCCGTACACTTCACCCGCCTCCTGTCCTTCCTGGAGGCCGCCCACCCAGATGATCCGGCCGGTGCGGGGATCGAAGATCTGCGTACCCCCCTGACGGTTGTTCGCGTTCCCGTTGAAGGGGAGTTTGAGGATCTTGTTTTTTATCCAGGAGATGTTGGCGCCCACCCGGATGTCCCACACCTTGTTCTGCAGCACCTTGAGGGACATGTCCGCTTCGAAGCCCCTGTTCTGCATGGAGCCGTTGTTGGTGCGGATGCTGCTGACGCCGGTGGAGTTGGGGAGGAGTACGTTGGCGATCTTGTCGTCTGTGATCCGGTCGTAATAGGCGAGGGTGCCGGTGATCCGGTTCTTGAACAACCCGTATTCGATCGCCCCTTCCACGGTGTTTGTCTTTTCCCACCTCAGGCCGGGGTTGGGAATGCCCCCCAGCCCGAAGCCGATCACGTTCTCATAGCGGGCGGTGGTGTTGTAGCCACCCTGCAGTTCGTAGAGTCCGATGCCGCCGATGTTGCCGTTCTTGCCCCAGCTGCCCCGGAGTTTGAGGAAGGAAAGCCAGCCGGCGGTGGGGTCCATGAATTTCTCCTTGTGCGCCAGCCATCCGAAGGAGGCGCCGGGGAAGACCCCGAACTGGTTGTCGCCAATGAGCCGGGAATAGCCGTCGCGACGCACCGTGAAGGAGGCGAGATACTTGCCGTCCCAGTCGTAGTTCATCCGGCCGAAGGAGGACAGGATCCGTTCGCGCGTGCTGTAGGATCCGATGCTTCTCAGGTTGGCATCGGCCGAGGTGTAGCCGAGGGCCCCGAAATCATCCGTCGGCGCCAGGCGGCCGCTGGCGGAAAGCCCGCGGTTGTGCACGTTGAAATATTCAGCTCCGATCATGGCGTCCAGGGAGCTGCGTCCGAAGAGCTCTGTCTTGTAGTTGAGGATGGCGTTGTATGTCTCCCGGAACACCCGGTCGAAGGAGGCGGAACTGACCCGGTCGCGGTTCCATCCGGCATTCGGGTTGGTCAGACTCAGGATGCCGGTGCGGAAATCCTTGTTGAAGGATTGGGAGACCTGCTCGTCGTACATGAAGATGCCGCCCACTTTCAGGTAGAGGTCCTTCAGGATGTCCGCCCTGAGGGATTGCGAGAGGGTGAACTTGTCGGACTGGTTCTTTCGGATGAATCTGGGTTCATTCATCGTCGGGTTGCCATCGCCGGCGTTGCGGCCCAGCAGGATCTCGCCTTTGTGGTTGATGCCCCGCATGGTCGGTGCCGCCATGAGGATGCGGCCCCAGTAACTTTCATCGGATGTCTGGGCCTGGTCCCTCCAGTTGGCACGGGCATAGGCCACGCTGCTTTCGGATTTCAGCCAGTTGCGGATCTTGTAGTCCCCGTTGATGATGAAATTGAGTCGGCGGTAGAAGGCTGTCTTGGCGATGCCGTTTTCGTTGTACAATCCGAGGTTGGCATAGTAGGTGCCCCGGTCATTGCCGCCCGACATGCCTACATTGTGCTCCTGCAGCAATGCCTGGTCCCTGAAGGCGTTGTCGGCATAGCTGAACTCCTTGAAGAGGATGTCCTTGAATGTTCCGTTGGGGTCGAACTGGCCTGCGGCGTTGGTGGGTATCGCATCCTTCATGACGCGCCAGCCCTGTCCGGAGGCCAGCAGTTCGCGGTTGGCATCGGTGAGGAACATGGGACTGAACAGGGCGTTCAGGTCGTAGTTGCCATCGAGGATGTTGCCGTTGCTGTTCTTGTAGAGGTTGCCCGTGCCCCGCGGACCTGACGAGTTGAGGAGGCTCTGGTTGCCGTTCACCTTGAAGGTTTCCACGAGTCCCCGGCGGCCCCACCAGAGGTATTCTTCGGCCGTCAGCAGGTCGTAGGGCGTGTTCAGGTAGTTGTAGCCCGTCCTCGATTTGAAGGTGATGGACGAGGTGCCCGCCTTGCCGCGCTTGGTGGTGATCAGGATCACGCCGTTGCTGGCCCTCGCCCCGTAAATGGCCGTGGCGGAAGCGTCCTTCAGGATCTCGAGACTTTCGATCTCCTCCGGGTTGATATCACTCAGGGAGGGCCGGAACTGCCCGTCCACGATGACCAGCGGACTGCCGGAACCGTCGAAGTTGGTGCCGCCACGCAACACGATGATGGGCAGGGCACCCGGCTTGCCGCTGGTGGTGGACACCCGCAGGCCGGGGATCGTGCCCGCCAGGGCCTGTGCCGGGTTGGCCCGGATGCCTGTCTCCAGGATCCGCTTGTCCAACTTGGTCACCGATGCCGTCAGACTGCTCTTTTTCTGCGTACCGTAACCCACGACCACGATATCTCCCAGATTCGACCCGTCAGGCTTCAGGACGACCGCCAGGCTCAGTTGCTCTCCCACCTTCAACTCCTGCGACAGGAAGCCCGTGGAAGAGAATACCAACACGTCGCCGACAGCCGCCTCCAGTTGAAAACGCCCGTCATCGCCCGTTTGCGTGCCACCGGGATTCCCCTTGCGAAGAATGCTCACGCCGGCCATCGGACGGCCATCCTCGGAGGACGTGACCGTGCCGGTGATCGTCCTGGACTGCGCCCAGGTTACCTGATTGCCCGTCACCAGCACGAATACCAGCAACAGCAATGCCCTGATCCCTGATCTCATAAACAGATGTTTGAAGGTTTCGGTATGTATTCAAGTGGCAAGTTATATATGTATTACATAATAACCAAGAAACATGGAGTTCTTTCAGAATTATGAGTGCCTGAGCGCAATGCATCTCGGGCTGGCGGGAACCGTCGCCCCATAAGCAACACATCGCCAGTCAGTTAGTCACTGGCGGTCGAGGGGAGGTCCGGCAAGGGGGGAACGTTTGGAACCCGGGAACATGATGACGAACATAATACTCGATCTGCCGCATCAGTGCGGGCGGCAGGCCTTCAATTCTGCGACCGTATCATCCAGCAGCCGTCCGTAGGGGTAGCGCACCGGTCCCCGCAGGTAGTATTCGTTCTTGGGGATGTGGTTCCATTTTCCGACCTGTTCCGTCACCAGGTCGTCGTAGCTGAGGTCGAAGCGCCGGTAGAGGTCCCGGATGAAGTCGTTCACGAACACCATCCGCCCGGAGCCGATGACGGTATCGCCGGCGAGCTGCCGGCAGACGCTGGCGACGTATCCGGTGTGCAGGAGGTCGCGGTAGTAATGCGTGTCGCCGATCTCGATGGGCCTGCCCGACAGGATGCCCTGGAAGACCTTCCCGAAGAGGAAGTCCGCCTTCCGATGGATGGAGTTGTGGTTGAAGGGATAGACGACGGTAACATTTTGCAGGCCCCTGCGCCGGATGCTGTCGACGATCCGCCATTTCGAGAGGATATAGGGCTCGTGGTGGAACCTGAACGGCGTGTCCAGGTCGACAGGGCCCCAGCAGTCCGACCACAGCTCGCAGGTCGAATACAGCACGACCCTCCGGCTTCTGCGCAGGAACCCCTTCAGCACCTCCAGGGTGTAGAGGTGGTTCACCTCGTCGTAGGCCGTCGGGGTAAGGCCTTTGATGTTGAGGCCGAACACCAGGTGCACCTCATCGTAGGATCGGTCGAAGAGATGTCCGGGGATGTTCCTGGACGGCACTTTCGCATGGTCGGCCGGGAAATACCGGGCGATCTGTGCACTGTCTCCAACGATCAGTTTCATTCGAATCGATTGCTGTCCTGAGCCATCAGGCGTCCATCCCTTCGTCCTGGGTTGTTCCTTCCCTCCGGCATCTGTCACGGCAGGCCTCCGCCGGCTGTTCTGGCATCGGCGAGGAGTCGCTTGAGGGTGGCCGCGAACTGGGCCTGTGAGTAGTGTTCCAGGATCCAGGCCCTGCCCTTGGCGGCCCTGGCCCGGTAGGCCTCGTGCTGTGCATGTATCCTGCGGAGCTTGGCAGCCGCATCATCCGTATCGGGCTCGGCCCATGGCAGGCGGTTCTCCCCGTCGTACAGTTGCCGATAGAAGCTCTCGTCGCAGACATCGACCATCTCGAAATCGACCAGCTCGCTCCATTCCGGCCGGCAGAAATCGACGTTGCCGGAATAGCCCGTGCAGAGCGTCGGCTTTTCGAGCAGGATGGACTCCATCAGCGTGAGGCCGAGGCCCTCGCTCCGGTGCAGCGAGATGTACACGTCGCTGGCGTTCATCAGCAGGTTCTGCCGTTCGGGGTCGAAACGCTCCCGAAGGTGGAGGATCCTGGCATCGCCGTCGATGGCGGCTTCCATCGTGCGGATATCCGCTTCCTTCGCATTGATCGACTTGATGATCAGCCTGGCCTTGCCGTTGTCTGCAAAGCACTTGCGGAAGGTGTCGATGACGGCGAAGGGGTTCTTCCGGTACACGTCCGACTGATAGTCGAAGACGAAGAGGCAGAGGAACTCGTCGGGCGCTATGCCGAAACTTTCCTTTGCGCGGTCGGTGTCGACCTTCTCGGGGACCTCCACGGGCAGGTTGATCCGGCTGACGCGGGTGCTGTCGCCGAGGTTGCGCCGGAAGACATCCCGCAGGAAATCGGTGGTCGCCCATACTTCGGAGAACAGGGCCGCATTCCGCTTCCACGACTCCGGCATCTCCGGCATCTCCCAGTACCACACGCCGATGTTGTACCTCCCCTGCAGGTAATCCTTCGGCAGGAGGGTCAGCGACCCGTCGGGGCTCATGACGAGGATGTTGCGGGTGTACGGGTATGTGAGCGACGCCTTGTAGCGATAGACGGGCTCCTTCTCGTTCGGATAGTGCACGTTGACATGATGGTTGAGGGCGTTCTTCTCCAACCCGTCCTTGATGAGCTGACAGGCCCTGGCGATGCCGAAGTTGGCATTGATGAATCCGCACAGGTTCACGCCCTCTTCGGGTCGCGGGATGGCGGGGGTGAAGGGCATGGCCGAGAACTGGGCATACCCGTTCCGGTGGACGCTTTCGATATAGTGGGTGAAGAGCCCGAGGATGTCCGTCCGCTGGTCGAAGCCGTAGCGGTCGAAATGCCGGGAGATGTCCTCACCGAAGCCGTAGCCGCTGTAATGGAAGAACACGAGTTCGTCGGTGTCGTTCACCCGTCCGCCCTTGCCGACCTTGCGCTCATGCAGGTTCCAGTAGGCCATGTTGTAGCCCGTGTGACGCAGGATCCCCACGTTCCGGAAGAACAGGGGGACGAAGTTGACCCATAGCTGATCGACGAAGACGCCGTTGCAGAAATCTATCTTGCACTGGTCGGTGAGCCTGTACGACCACCACCTGAGGAAGTCGAAGGCCTGTTGCGAACGCTTGAGCGCGATCAAGCCGAGGTTGTAGAGGCCGGCGTTGAGGATGCCCTGCTCGGAGGGCGACTTCGCATCGTAGATCGGGCTGGTGATATGCGGGGTCAGGACGATGTCGCTCTCCTGCAGCATCTCGTCGAGCGCGGTGAGAGGGGCGTAGAGGATGATGTCGGGGTCGAAATAGACGACCCTGTCCGCATCATGGAGGTGGAAGAGGTAGGAGAAGCAGAAGGGTTTGACGGCGGTGGACAACTCGGTGATGTCGTAGTTGACGACCATGTCGCGGTAGTTGTTGATGCCGACATGTCTGACTTCGACGATGTCATGGCCCAGGTCGGCGTCCTGCAGGCTTTCGGGCAGGCTGTCGACCAGGAAGATGACGAACCGATGGCCGGGGTTGTGCGCCAGCAGCGACTCGCCCAGGGTGCGCGCCTGCGCGAGGTAGTTGCAGGCGCAGATGGTGAAGGCGATGTCGCCCCCGAGAGGCGAAGGCCTTTGGCCGTTTTTCCGGGGCAGGGGCTGACAGGCGTCGATCCCCTTTTTCCGGGCCTTTTGGAGGAGAAGGGCGGTCGACCGGCTGACCTTCGAGGGTCACCGGTAGGCCCGTTGCTCGCGTTGTCCGTGATCGAGGTAATGCCTGACCGCATCGGCCTCGGTGCAGAGGCCTGAGCGCCGCAGGTCTTCGTGCTGCTGCAGGTAGTAGGCCCAGTCGAAATCCTCGGGCAGGGATGCCCGTCCGGCGTCGGATGGATCCACCGCCATGACTTCAGCATGGACAGGCGTGTCGGTCGCCGCTGACGCGGGGTCAGCATGCCTTTTGATCAGGGGTGAGGGTTTTCCGGGGAGGCCTGGGAGGATTCCGAAGCGCTTCCCAACCCGGTGGAGGAGATGTCGGAGCATGGGTACGAAAGGTGTTAAATGTATTCACTCTCTTGCCGACCTACAAGTCAGGCATCGGGGCGAAAACGATTACGGGGGCGGTCGGACCGACATCGGGGCCGTCAATTCCGGTTCAAGGGATTGCAGTGCCGCCGAGAAGGCCCGCTCCTCCTTTCCCTGCAGCGAACAGATCCTCTCCTCGAAATACTGCCGGCCCTTCCCGGCCTCGATGGCCAGCTGACGCTCGACCCAGTGAAAGCAGGTGGTGCGGGCCCGCAGATGCTTTTCTGCATCGGTGATGCCGAGGAGCCGGGTGGCCTGTTCGTGCTTGGCCATGAAATGCCGGTAGCCCCGGATGTGAAAATGGGCCAGGGCCAGCCCGGTGTGGATATCGCCTTCAAAGGGACGAATGGAGCCCCTGTGGTTCCCGTCATCGGTCGACTCGAAATACTTCCCAGGGAAGAAGACCTTTGAGACGGCCTGGGTAGAGAATACGGGGGTCTCCCAGGGAGGGAAGTACCGGAAATGGCACATCTCCGTCAAGGGATCTTCGTACGCCCCATCAGGCGTGTTGCAGACGTCGAAGGTGCCGAGCCGGAAGGTGCAGGGCCTGTCCGGCTGCGCCCTGAATGCATCAACGATCCGCGACGGGGAACAGTCCATCCCCTCCTCCGTCTTCAGGCAGAGGAACTCGTCGCAGTCCAACGGCACCAGGTAACGGTAATGTTTGAACCGGCGCATGACCGCCGACAGCACCCTTCCCTTATCCGTGAACGGATGCATGCCGGCATCGCATGACTGAAGCCCGTCGCTGGCGTGCTGCGCAATGACGCGCTTCGTGTCCGGCCCGGAGCCGTGGTCGATCACGAAGAGGTTCGACATCCCGAAGATGCGGGCATGGTAGGCGATCCAGCGGGACAGCAGGTAGGGCTCGTCGCGAACGAAGCAGAACAGCATCGCACCGGCACCCCGGGAGCCCGCCTCGACCATCGCTGAAGGCAGCACGGGCAGGTCGTCCTTCCCGAAGAACCGCTTCTTGTCGTCGAGGTAACGGCTGTGCCAAATGTGCCTGGCGAAATGGTCTTCCGGGGGCCGGGCAGGGGTTTGGATGATCTCCCTGAAGTTCACCGGGTAGAACAGTCGGGTGGGCAGGGTGATGCGACGACTCCCCTGCACACCGGCATGGAACAGTACGGGGCCCGTGTGGGTGACGATATGCCCCATGTCAAAATCACCCGTGTTCAACGGCCCGGTCAATGCCTGTTGGGCGATCTTCGTCACGGCCGGGTTGTCCTTTGAACAGGCGAAGAAACCGTTGGACACCTTGCCGACAAGATGTTCCTCCTCGTTGCACAGGAGCAGGGTCTCTTCGCAAAGGATGCGGGATATCGGCTCGATGCGCTCGACAGGCTCGAAGTCCACGTCAAAGTACCAGCCACCGTGCCTGCTCATGACCTGATACCTCAGGATATCGGCCTTCTGGACCCCATGCGGCGCCTCCTGGATCCTGTCCAGGACCTCCCGGCTGAAATGGGCTTCCGTGAGGTCCTCGTTCGTCCACAACCTGACCTGCCAGGCATCGCCCATGATCCGCTTCCAGGCCTGCAGGTGATGCAACGCACCGGGTGGCAGGGGGGCACCCCCGATCCATATGAGGTGGATCTTCCGGGGGATCTTCGGTGGCGTCTCGGGCAGGGGGTACAGTTCGGGGCCATGCATGGCGAGCAGGTGCGGCAGGGTATCGCCCCGAAACAGGATGTCCATCTGCGATGCGTACATGCGGGTCCGCCGCTCACAGTCCGACAATGCCTCCGCCCCCACCCGTGCAGGGTCGCGGATGTGATAGGGGAACTCGTCGTAGAAGAGGACCCGGTTCGGCAGCATCTCACAGGCCACACGGGTCAGGATATGATCGACGTGGCCGCAGCGGGCGGAGGGTGTCACGACGAGGTCCGTCGCCTCCAATCGCTCAAGGAGGGCATCATAGATCCGGTTGACGAGCGGCAACTCGCGCAGGTCGACATGGTGAAAGAGGGATCCCAGGTCGGGATAGCGCGGGAGCCCATCCGCCGATGACCTGTAGATGGCGTCCGAAAATGGGAGATGCACCCAGGGCACGCCCAGGTCGCGGCAGACATCGGCGTCTTCCTGGATCCTGCGTGCCACGCAGGCCTACGGGTCATGCTGCGACAATTGCAAGGCGAGGCCCGAACAGGATTTCGTCTGTTCGGGCCGGCCGGCCATGATGGTCCACACCTCGGGGTTTCCACCCTCGTCCATGCATGCCCTGATCAGGGGGTGGCAGGAGAGGATCGCATCGTCGAAGTGAGGGGAGATGAAGACGGTCCTCCCTGCCCTCATGCTGGCGTGTGTCCGCTCCATGCTTGTTTTTTCCGCCCGAAATAGATCTGGAACGATTGCCCGTCTCCGTTGAGGAGGTCGATCCGTTCCATGGTGAACCGGTCCATGATCATGCAGTGCAGGTCCGGGAAGGCCGGGAACAGCTGATGGCGTTGGATGACGCTGAGGTCGATCTTCATCACGGCCAGTCCGTCGGGCTTCAGGAACCCTGCCAGGTTCTCGAGGTACCGGATGCACTTGTCGGGGGGGATGTCGTAATAACTGAGCACGCCGAAACTCAGGGCCGTGTCGAACCGGCCGGACAGTCGGGGGAAGTCCCTGTGGTCGTCCACGGTCATGTCGAACCGCTCGTATGCATCGAGTCCCTGGACGATGCGTATGTCGGGGTGGTCGGGTTCTTTCAGGTCGACGACGGTGAGGCGCTGGCCCGCTGCAATGACCTCTTTGACGTATTTGTTGTAGAACTCGGCGCCTACATCGAGGATCTCGCCCGGCTGCATCCTTTCGGGCAGGATGAAGAACTCGTAGTATCTGTCGATATACGTCTTCCAGAATGCCTGGATGGCGGGTTCCCAGTGGGCGATGGCCTCGCCATGGGGCCTGCGTTTGATGGATGCATCGTACGATGTCACCCTGACCGTACCCTCGTGATGACCGGATGGGAGCTGCACCGGATACAGCCATTCCATCGTGCCGTCAGGGATGGAAGCATCCCGAAGGTCTGTGGGCGGCCTCGGGGACCCTTCACCTTCTGACACGTCCATGCGTTCGCCTGCGTCGATGAAATGGAGCAGCGGATTCAACCCCAAGGCCTTCACTTCCGGATATCGCCCCAGGTACGCGTTCGTGTTGAAGTTGAGGGACGGGTTTCTGCCCTCCAGGGCGCCCGAGAGGTAATAATGGCTGGCAGGGTCCATGCCCGACGCCTTGACGTCGGGATGCATCGTCAGGTAGTAGGCCGCATCGAAATAGGCGCTTGCCCGTATCCGCCGGACACGCTCCTCCATCATCCGTTGTCCGGCATCAGCCCCGGAGGGATCGGCATCGTCGTTCCGCCCAACGTCCGGCGGTGCCGGAGACATGGGCTGCAACGGGTCACCTGGGAGGGATGCCTCCTGACGGGCCCCCGGCAGCCAGGGTATCGGTGCTGCGTCAGGCGCGCCCCGGCGCTCTCCGGCGTCGATGAAATGGAGCAGCGGATTCATCCCTCGGGCCTTCACTTCGGGGTGATGTTCCAGGTATGCGTTCGAGTCGAAAAGCGCGGACGGATTTCGGCCTTCGAGCCCGCCATGCAGTACGTAGTGGCGTGCCGGGTCCATGCCGGAAGCCTCGACGTCGGGATACCGGGCCAGGTAATGGGCTGCATCGAAATACCGGCTCGTGCTGACCTTCCGGACCTTCCGGTCGAAAGCCCTCTGCTTCGCCCGGGCGCTGAACCTTTCGAAGATGCGCGCGAGGGCGGGTATGTGGAGAATCGGGAAAGGGCGCATGTGCGGCTGAATTCTGACCAGTCAATGGGGGTGAGGCTTCAAGCCGCATAGGCAGCGGTCTTCCCGGGCCGGGCGGGGTTGACAGCGGAAGCCGGTCATGACAGGATACACGGATTTGACCGATATTGGATGTCAAAAGTATGGGGCGGGGCCGGTGAAGTCAAGCAAGGTCCGCCCGGTACCGTTCATCACCAGGGTGCCGGTTGACAGGCACCCGCACCGCGAAAACATGGGATCCGCAATGCAAGGGATGTTGTCTCGTAAGCCATAGGTACGGTTGTCGACGCTGAGGGCCTTCTCGAACGATTCAGGCCCATTTTGCACGCCGCACGGATACGGGTGTCCAACGCCTCCTACTGCTACGGGTGCTGGGGCGGCGGCCTTCATTCGACGGTGAAGGCGGAGGCTTCGGAGTAGTCCCTCGTGCGGTTGGCGGCATCCCAGATGCGCACCTTCCAGTGGTAGGTGCGGCCCCGCTGCAGGGGTCTGCCTATGTAGCCGACCTGCTGGGTCTGCGCGCTGCGCACCTGACGCGTGTCCCAGCAGTCACCGCGGTTCTCGTCAAGGCCTTGGCGGCTGCTGGCGACGAGCAGCTGGTAGCCGCGCTGGCGGCCGGCGGTGGCGGGCGGGGTCCATTGGAAGATGGGCTGCGGCGTCTGGCTGACGGCGCCCTCCGGCAGCCGGTCGAGCTGTACCGACAGGGCCGTGGGGCCCTCGCCGTAGGTGTCGCGCATGTGCGTCGAGCGGCGTTCCAGGGCGGCGCGCATGGCGGCCAGCCGCGGCAGGTGGCGCTCGTCCCGCGCGAGGTTGTGGCGTTCCTGCGGGTCGCGGGTCAGGTCGTAGAGGTATTCGAGGGACCTGTCGTCGACATACCTGAAGTACTTCCAGTCGGCGGTGCGGAGGCCTTCGCTGGCGGGGATGGCGTCGAAGGCCCATAGGTGTTCCAGCAGGAGGGTGTCGTGGCCGGCGGCCCCGGGGCTGTGGCGTACGAGGGGCAGGAGGCTGCGGCCGGGCCATGACGTCGGCCGTCGGACGCCGGCGATGTCGAGGAGGGTGGCGGGCACATCGGTGTTGAGGGCCATCGCGTCGACGTCGCCATGGCGGCGCTGGCGCGGGTCCATGACGATGAGGGGCACCCGGACGGAGGGTTCGTACATCAGCCATTTGTCGGCGAGCTGGCGTTCGCCGAGGAAGTAACCGTTGTCGCTGAGGAAGACGACGACGGTGTTGCGGTCGAGGCCTTTCTCGCGGAGGGCGTTGCGGAGGCGGCCGACTTCGGCGTCGACCTCAGCGATCATGCGGTAATAGCCCTTGACCATGCGTTGGTACTTGTCGGGCTCGTCGAAGCGCCAGGTCCACCGCAGGCGGCTGAAGCCGTTGCGCACGGCCTCGGGCAGTTCCCGGAAGAAGGCGTCGTCCGACAGGGGCGGGGCGGGCACCGTCATCCGCTGGAAGAGGCTGTCGTAGGCGGGCTGCCAGAAGTACTGGTCGGACGCGCCGTCATGCGCGTGGGGTGCGCTGAAGTTGAGTTGGAGGCAGAAGGGCTGGCCGGCCGCCTGACGGCGGATGAAGTCGACGCCCTGCTGGCCGGTGTAACGCGTGAGGTGGACGGTATCGCCCTGGAGGGTCTTGTAGAAATAGCCGCGGCGGTCGTTGAAGGCATTGTTGCGGTCGTAGTCGTCGTGCTCGTCGAAGAGGGTGTCGAGGCGGGCGTATTTGACGCCGAGCTTGCCGAAGGCGGCGGTGCGGTAGCCGTTGCGGCGGAGGAGGGCGGGGTAGGCCGAGTCCATATATGTGTCCAGCACGGCGTCCGACTGGAAGGAGTAGCGATGCCGGCGCTCGGGCTGTCCGCTCAGGAGGCTGGCGCGGCTGGCGGAGCAGATGGGGGTGCTGGCGAAGGCGTTGCGGAAGACGGTGCCGGCACGGGCGAGTGCATCGATCTCAGGGGTACGGGCGAAGGGGTTGCCGTAATATCCGAGGGCATCCCATCGGTGGTCGTCGGTGAGGATGAAGACGATGTTGGGGCGGCGGTCCTGGGCCTGCAGGGTCGATGCGGCGAGGGCGGCCAGGGGGAGCAAGCGCCGGCATCGACGGACGACGATATCGTATATGCGTGTCATCGGATACGGATGAAGGGGGTGCGGAGCGGCTCACCGCATCCGGAGGACTTCACTGCCGGCCATGAGGAAGGCGCCGGTGCCGAAGTTCTGCCAACTCTCGGCGGTGGCGGGCTTGGGGTCGTAGCCGATGTTCTGTACCCAGCCGACCCTGCCGTCGGGCTGCTGGCAGGCGGCGAGGGCGGCCCATGCCCTGCGGACGGCCGGGGCGTATTCGGACCGCGGCAGGACGCCCCTGTTGACGCCCCAAGCCAGCGCGAAGGTGAAGAAACCGCTGCCGCTGGCCTCGCCATGCGCGAACGAACCGGGATGCAGCAGGCTGGTGCGCCAGAGCCCGTCGGCCGGCTGCAGCGCCCTGACGCGGTCGGCCATGTCGCGGTACAGGCCCAGGTAGAAGGGCCGGCGGGCATCCCCCTCCGGCATCTCCTCCAGCAGCAGGGCAAGTCCCGCCAGCACCCATCCGTTGCCCCTTGCCCAGAAGACCTTGCTGCCGTTGGCCTCTTTCCGGTCGGTGGGCTGGCCTGTCCACAGGAAACGCCCGTCGCGATAGAACAGCCGCTCCTCCCTGTCATAGAGCATCTCGTAGGTCTGCCGGTAGTAGCGGTCCATCCCGTCGAGGAAGGCGGGCTCCTTCGTCATGCGGGCATGCCGCGCCAGGACGGGCGGGGCCATGAAGAGCGCGTCGCACCACCACCAGAGGATCTTCTTCTCGTCGGCCGCAGTGCCGGCGCGCCATTCATGGGGCCTGTGGAGGTGCTCGCGCAGGATGCTGTCGGCCGGGGCCAGGTCGGAGGGCAGGCCGAGTTCGCGCAGATGCATGTAGCTGTAGGTGATGATCAGGTCGTCGGCATGGTAGTAGCGGTTCCAGGGCTGCCAGCGGTTGCGCTGCGCCATCGCCTGCAGGGCGTGGAGGAAGGCCGTGTCGCGCGTGGACAGGTGGGCGCGCGTCACGCCGACGTAGTAGGCGCCGTTGGTCCAGTCGGTGGGCGACTTCGCCTGTATCGGATGCGCCTCCTGCCAGCGCATCGCCTTCACCATGGCGGCGGGGATGCCGCCGTCGGCCGAAGGCGCGGGCTGACGCACCTTGCAGGCGGCGATCGGCAACAGGGCCCCCAGCAGAGTGGCGAAGGCAAGGGCCATGCGGCGGAACGGGGGCTTCTGCATCCTTCTTATATTCATTTTCCAAGGCGGCACCGCCCGAGGCCGCCGTCAGCGGCTGCAGGGCAGGGAAAGTGCTGCTGCGCTTCCCAAGGGTAAGATACGGCATTCCGGCTTCACGACCGCGTGCAGGCATGCACCCGACCCATCACGACACGGCGCTCCGGCAAGTGCCCGATAGGTCGAAGCACGAAAGCCCCCGGATCTCGAATGCTGGGACATCCGGGTACGGTCAACACATCGGCTGCGGACTCCCGTGTCCCCAGCCTTCAGGGGGCGACCGGTCGCGGGCGTTCGCCACTGTCCGGGCGCTCATCCTTTGCACCATCGCTCAGCGCCTGTCGTTGTGATAGATCCGCTCCATGAGGGTCCATCCTTCCGAACCTTCGAGCGGCTGCTGCATGGGGTTGCAGCGCGACAGCCAGTCGATGTTGCGGGGTTCGGCGGCGAGGGCGGACATGTCGGCGGCGTGGTCGGCTCCGTCGTACTCGTAATACGCGAACTCGAACCATTCGCCGCCGATGCAGTGGAGGAAGATGCTGAAGTTGACGATGTGATGTCGCAGGAGCAGGTCCCGCACGCCGGGTTCCGTGTCGGCATGCAGGGCCCTGTAGGCGTCGACATGGGTTGCGCGGAGGCGGTTGACCATGCCGAAGCGGAGGATGCGCGGTGCTGACGGGTGATCGGCCATGGCGGGTGTTGTTGGCATGTGCATCGCTCAGGCTTCGCGTTGCAGATAGGTGCGGGCCGCCGTGCCGCCGAGGATGGCCTTCCGCTCCGATCCGCTGAGCGGGACGATGAAGGATGCGACCGCCTCCATCCACTGCCGGTAGCTGCCGCCGAGGAGGCAGACGGGCCAGTCGGACCCGAGCATGATCCTGTCGGCCCCGAAGGCTTCGAGGACGGTGTCGAAGTAGGGCTGCAGCAGCGGAAGGTCCCATGTCGCGTCGCGCACTTCGGTGAGCATGCCCGAGAGTTTGCAACAGACATGGGGCCTTTCGGCGAGGCGGCGGATGTTGTCGGCCCAGGCCTGGTCGAAGACGCCGCGGCGGATGACGGGCTTGGCGATGTGGTCGACGACGAGGCGGATGTCGGGGTGCAGGTCGGCGAAGCGGATGGCCTGGGGGAGGTGGCGTTCGAAGATGAGGATGTCGTAGCAGAGCGGGTAGGCGGCGAGGGCGCTGACACCGCGGTTGACGTCGGGCCGCAGGATGAAGTCGGGGTCGGGCTCGTCGTGCACGACATGCCGGAGGCCGACGATGGACTTGCGGTGGGCATAGGCCTCGAGGAGGGCGGGAATGCCGGGGTCGGCGAGCGGCAGCCAGCCCACCACGCCGAGGATGCGCGGGTCGCTCTCCGCCAAAGACAGCAGGAAGTCGGTCTCCTCGACCATCTGCCGGGCCTGCACGGCGATGGTGCCGTCGAGGCCGGCGTCGTCGAGGAGGGGGTGGATGTCGGCGGGCAGGAAGTCGCGGCGCAGGATGTCGTGCGCCTCCGTCATCCAGACGTAGTCGGTTGCATTGTACTTCCAGAAATGCTGGTGGCTGTCGATACGCATGGTCAGTAGTTCCATGAGGTGTCCGTGACGGGTGCGAGGATCCCTTGAACGGCAGCAAGCAGTTCCGGATCGATGGGCTCTTCGCACCAGGCCACGTTGCGGCGCACGGCGTCGGGGTCGGCGCTGCTGAACATGGTGGTGACGATGCCGGGATGGCTGCAGGAGAACTGCAGCGCGAGGCGTGCGATGTCGACCCCCTTGGCGCTACAGTGGGCGGCGGCTTCCGCGAACACGCGCCGCTGGGCCGTGTCGGCCGGGTGCCAGGCGGGCGCACCACGCGCCGTGAGGAGTCCCGACGCGAAGGGCGAGGCGTTGACGAGCCCGACGCCCTTCTCCGCGGCGATGGGCAGCAGGGTCGCCAGCCGCGTGTCGTGCAGGCAGTAGAGGTTGTGCGACAGGCCCACGTCGATGGGGCATTCCCGCAGGACGCGCGCCCAGAGGTCGTGCGGGTACATGCCGATGCCGACGGCGGTGACGAGGCCCTCCTCCTTCATCCGCAACAGCGTGGCGAGGCCCTCGTCGAGCGCCCATTCGGTATGGCACCGTCCGCCGTACTCGATGTCGTGCAGGTAGACGATGTCGAAACGGTCCACACCCACCCGCGACAGGCTCTCTTCGACAGACCGCCGGATGGCCGCCGCGCCGTAGTCGAAGCGGTCGACCCCGTAGCCGCCCGGGTCCGTCGCCTTCCCCACCTTGGTGGAAAGGATGCATCTCGACCGCGGAATGCCCGCCAGGGCCCTTCCGAGGACCGTCTCGGCCCTCGTGGCGCCATAGGCGGGAGCGACGTCGATGTAGTTGATGCCGGCCTCCAGGGCGGCGTGGACGGCTTCCACGGCGGTCCCTTCGTCGACGGGGCGGAAGACACCCCCGAGGGAGGAGGCCCCGAAGCTGAGTCGGGAGACCTCGAGGCCGGTATTGCCGAGCGGTGCGCGGGTCATGAGGCGATCTGGACTTTCATGACGGACCGCCGCGCGGTGGCGGCCTGCAGGGCCTGCGGTGTCTCTTCGAAGGGGAAGACATGCGTGACGAGTCCGTCGAGGGAGAGGATGCCGGCGGCCACGAGGCGGAGGGCGTCGGAGAAGACGTTGGCGAAGCGGAAGGCGCCGCGCAGGGTCAGCTCGCGGTTCATGACGAGGTTGGCGGGCAGTTCGACGCGATCGGGGAGGGTGCCGACGAGCACCAGGGTGCCGCCGCGGGCGGTGGCCTCGATGCCATTACACAGGGCGGCCGTGGCGCCCGAGGCCTCGAAGACGATGTCGAACGCATCCGGCACCTCCCATGCGTCCGGCGACAGCGGGTCGATGGCGGCATCGGCACCATGCCGCAGGGCGAAGTCCCTGGCGAAGGGGTCGGGGTCGCTGACGGTCACGCGCCAGGCGCCGAAGGCTTTTGCCACGCGGAGGATGAGCTGTCCGATGGGTCCGCCGCCGGCCACCAGGACGTTCCGCCCTGCCGGTGACCCGCACTGCCGCACGGCATGCAGGGCCACCGAGAGCGGCTCCATCAGCGATGCCTCGGCGAGGGTGATGCCGGTGGGCAGACGGTGGCAGTTGCCGGCGGGCACCGGCACAAACTGCGCCAGCGAGCCGTCGAGGTGCGGGTCGCAGCTGGCCGAGCCGAAGTACCGCATGTCGGGACAGAGATTGTACCTGCCGCCGCGGCAGCATCTGCAGCTGCCGCAGGGCATCGACGGATCGATGGCCACCTCGTCGCCCGGCGAGAGCGTGGTCACGCCCGCACCCAGCTCCGTCACGACGCCCGCGAACTCATGCCCGAGTGCGAAGGGCCGCTTCGGCACGAAGCGCCCGCAGTAGCCGTGACGGAAATAATGGACGTCGGAGCCGCAGACGCCCGTGAAGCGGGGCTCCACGACAACGCTGCCCGGCGGGGGCGCGGGTGCGGGACGCTCCGCCGGCCGCAGGTCGCCGGCCCCGTATAGCAGGAAGGATCTCATGGGCGGGAGGATTCGTCGGGTTGGCAGGCAGTCTTGCCCGTCGCCGCGAAGACACGGAGGGCGTAGACATGCGCACGCTCCACGCCGTGCGTGGACAGGCACTCGAGACGGAGGGACCTGACACCGCGGATGCGGACCTCGTGCCGACGGTTGCGGAGGTGGTTGTCGCGGACCTCCGCCACGGTCACTCCGGTGCCGTCGTCGAGCGTTGCAAGGATACGGTATTCCCGCACAAGCGTAGGGATCGCACGCACCGGATAGCCCTGCCAGCTCTGCCCGAAATGGAAGTGCAGGGCCGAGTCGAAGAGGACCTGCACGCCTGTGATGTCTCTGCCCTCCGGCCATTCGAGGGATATCCATTCGGGCCGTTCGAAGGCGGTCGGCGCCGACACCCAGAGGTTTGGAAGGTTCGTAGGACGGCTGTGCGCGTTGACCAGATTGCCGGGACCGTGGAGATGCTGCGCGGGCAAGACCTCGCAGGCGTAGGCGAAGGCCAGGAAATGGCTTTGCGTGCGACGCTCCAGGGCATGGTCGCTCCACTGCGGCGCCAGCACCGATGCCCCGTCGGCATCGGTGGCCCGCTGCTGTCCGATGGGCAGCGAGCGCAGCGTCCATGTCGAGAAGGGATTGGGACGGATGGGATCCTCCGGACGCGGATAGTACCTGAGCATGCCCGGAGGCACTTCCGTCACATGCAACCGCACATCGGCGTTGGCCTCCAGGACGAGGAAATGCCAGCCCGGCCGGTCGATGGCGCAGTCCAAGGGCAGCAACACCTTCTGCCCCTCTCCCGCCTGCAGGCCCACTTCCCCCGTCATGAGAGATCCTTCGGGATAGGTGGAACCGTTCGCCGGGCCCTGGTGGAAACGATAGGTCAGTCGGGTCGCCTGACTAACGTCGATGTGTAGCCGAACACCTTCGACCCGGTCCGTCGTGATGGACATCAGCTGCATCCGAGGTCCGGTGAGGGTCTCGGTGCCCCAGCTCACGGCGGCCGCGTCGAAGGCGAAGGTGGAGGATGCCGCTACGATGGCCTCGCCGGCGATGTCGTCGGGCAGCGAGGCGGGATGGGCGTGGATATGGTGGTCTGCGCGTACCAGCGCGTCCTGCACCGCCGCGATCCTGACCGGCGCAAGGAGTTCCCGATTCGATCGGCAGGAAGCGTCAAGGCGCGCCGCGGCCGCTCCCACGGCCTCTCCCAACTGTGCACAGGTGAGCATGACCCGCGTGCTGGAGAGTGCGTAGTGCGTGGCGCTGATGTTGCGACCGGCGAAAAAGAGGTTCGTGACGTTCCTCGAGTAGAGCGACCGCAGCGGGATGTTGTGCGGACCGCGCAGGTATCGATGAGTGCTGGGATTATCCTTGTCGTGAAAGCCGCCGGGCGGGTGGTGGTCGAAGCCCCATCCGCCATAGGCGACGGCGTCGGGAAAGAACGCCTGTGCGTCCACATCTCCCATGGTGAGGATATGGTCGCCCTCGAACCTGCGCGACTCGCGCTTCCCGGGCACCGCCCCCAGCCAGTCGAGCTCGTAGGTGACGAGCCGCTCCGACAGCGGCGAGCGGTTCTTGAGATAGTCCCACACGGCCAGGGTGATGCGTTGCACTTCGTCCTTGATATGGAGGGTGTCGTGCACCGTGTCGAGCTCGCCACCCCATTCGAGCCACCAGAAGCCGCCCGTGTCGGGGAAGAAATGCTCGTTGACGGGGCGGTAGGGGCCGAAGTCGCCCTCTTCCAGCGTCAGGTCGATCCAGGCGGGCTTCACGAAGGGCATGGGTCGTCCGGCGTCCCGCGCGCGCAGCTGCAGGCTCATGCCCATGGTCTCGCTTGTCGGGACTTCGGGACACATGGGCTCGTCGAACTCGGCGCAGGCCTCGACACCGTAACGGAAACGCGCACCCGAAAGCGAGCCGAGGATGCCGTCGCCCGAACAGTCGGCGAACAGGGGCGCCCGGAAGACATGCCAGGTCTCGGCCATCGAACAGTAGGCCTTCACCGAGACGATGGACCGCTGCGCTCCTCCGTCGGGGCCTGTCCCGGCATCCGCCGTCTCGAGGTCGCAGGCCGCCGTGTTGAGGTACAGGTCGAGGTTCGACTCGCTCCTGACGAGGGTCTCCAACTCGAGGTTCCATCCCTCGGGGTTCCAGGTGGGGTTGCGCAGGAGGTTGTTGAGGAAGAGTTCCTCCACGAGGCCCGTCTCGCGCGAATAGGCGAAGTTGCACTGGTTGGCGCCGACGGGCGGCACGCGTATCTCGCTGCTGGCGTTGCCGCCGAGCACGGGCCTGTCCTGGACGAGGGCGGTGTGCAGGCCCAGGCGTGCGGCCGTGACGGCCGCACAGATGCCGGCGAGGCCGCCGCCGACGACCACGAACTCATATGGGCTTTCTATCGTGCGCATGTATTCGGTCGGTTCGGTCAGCCCCCGGCGCCGGCCCTCCGCAGGCCTCCGAGGCGGTACGTGAGCAGGAAGACGAGGCATGAGGCGGGGTATATCCAGAATTCGTCGAAACGAATATCGAGGAAATGGCGCGACAGCAGCAAGAGCAGGGCCGCAGCTACCGAGACGACGACGGCGGGGAGGACGGCGGCGGCACCCCCGCGGTGGGTGAGGGCCAGCAGCCCCACCATCAGCATCGGCCCGTAGGTGGCGATGGGCGCCTTGTAGGCCAGGTTGAGGAGCCCCTCGTTGCGCACCAGGCTGCCGGCCCCGTAGGCCAGCCCGCACAGCAGGACGCCCCAGCCGACGATGGCCAGCCGCGAGGCACGCATCACCGCCCGCTCGTCGGCGCCAGGGTTGATGCGCACCCGGTAGTAGCCGTTCACCCAGGTCTCGGAGAGGGCCGCCAGGGCCGAGTTGAAGGTGGAGATGCCGGCCGAGAAGATGCCCGCCACAATGAGGCCGCTGACACCCACCGGCAACTCGTGGAACACGAAGTAGGGATAGGCCCTGCCAGGCTGCTCGGCAAGGAAGGCCGCCCCGGCCGCGTCGGGCGGGTGGTGGCGGTAGAATAGAAAGATGCCGAGCCCCACCGCCGTCATCAGCAGGCTGAAGAGCACGATGCCCAGCGAGCCGAGCACCGCCTTGCGCGCCTCCCCTGCATTGCGGCAGCACATCATCCGCTGCGTGACGACCTGGTCGACCGAATTCTGCGCCAACTCGAAGACGGTGAAACAGAGGATGCCGGTCCAGACCGTCCAGGTGCGCGAGGGGTCCGTGGAGAAGTCGAACAGCCTGAGCTTCGCAGCGGCCTCCAACTCGGCCACGGCCGCTGACAGGCCGACGGGGAGCCCCTGCGCGATCGTCACCAGGGAGACGACCGCACCGCAGACCATGATGACGAACATCAGCAGGTCCGTCCATATGACGGTCGTGATGCCGCCCATGACGCTCCAGGCGATGGAAAAGACACCGATGCAGAAGATCGACTGGCCGATCGACAGGTCCACGATCACACTCAGCACCAGCGAGACGGTCAGCAGTCGAACCCCATGACCCAGGATGGCCCCCGCCAGGAAGAGCCCTCGGGTAAGCGCAGCCGCCCCGGGTCCCAGCCGGTGGCCGATGAAGTCGTAGGGAGAGTAGATCTTCCGCTCATAGAAAGGACCTACGAAGAGCAGCGTCATCAGGAATTTGGCGATCACGAAGCCGAGGAGCGTGCCCTGCAGGAACAGCAGGTTGCCGCCCTCCTGGAAGACGGCGCCCGGCAGCGCGATGATGGTGACGGCACTGATCTGCGTGGCCATGATGGAGCCCGACACGGCCCACCAGGGCAGGCTGTTGCCGCCGAGGAAGAAGCCGTCGAGACCCTTCTGCCCCGCCGACAGGCAATGCCCGAGCCAGGTGATGCCCACGACCAGGAGGATGAGGATGGACCAGTTGATGACGCCGAATGTCATGGGCTTCCGCTACTATGTGTTCAGTCATGTCGCATGCCCTTGGGCATGCCTGTTCAGTTCAACGTCCTGACCATGCCCACTCCGTCGGCGACGATCTCGCCGTCGGCAGCCTCCCCGTCGATGACGAGCACCGCATTCCGTCCCTGTTCGAAGTAGAAGGTACCCACCAGCACCGAGAAGCCCAGCGGATCGCCTTTCCGGAAGTTCCAGCTGCGGTACTCCGTGCCGCTGGCATGCACGATGCCGACGCGTGCGTTGCTGGCGCTCCGGGCATCGGGGAAGTAGTTGAGGCAGATCTTGTACCATCCCGACTCCCTCACGGGCATGACGTAGGTGGCACTGGCACCTTGGCCGGGCGGGGCCACGCGGCAGACGTACTGGAAGAGGTTGCGCATGCCGCTGATCTGTCGGGGCGACCATGGTCCCTTGAAACGCACCTGTGCCGTGTCCTGCGAAGTGAGCACGGCGCCTGTAAGGACCAGTCGGGAAGGAAGGACGAAATGCCCAGCACTTCCCTTGGGGCCTATCTGCTCGGGCAGCCGCGCTGACATCGGCACGGGTGACACCAGGTTGTCGGTGATGTCGAGCTCCCAGTTGCCCATGATGGGCTTGATCTCTCGCTCACCGGTGTTGTAGATGGTGTTGTGGCGCAGGGTCGTGTTGCTCGTGGCCCAGTCGAGGAACACACCGTTGGCCAGGGTCCTCCTCGGTTCCCTGTCGGGCAGCTGCTCGAAGCCCCAGACGTTGTAGAGGTGATTATCCAGGAGGAAGTTGGGTGCCGCCAGGCGGTTCATGGTGGCGAGGTGGATGGCCGCGCCGTCGATGGTCGTCTGCATGCAGTCGTGGATCTCGTTGAACTCGATCACATGACCACCCTGGTTGCGGAAGGCGAAGATGCCGTTGCGCGAGAGGTCGCGGAATAGGTTGTGCGCGATATGGCTGCCGGGCGACATCGCCATGTTGGCCGGCCTCGAGTCGATGTGCACGCCGCCGCCGTAGTACCGGATCCTCCCGCAGTGCTCGACGGTGTTGCCGATGATGCGGTTGCGGATGGGAAAGACCCTGCGCGCCTTCTCACCGGGAGTGTAGACCTTGCTGTCGTCCATGTATGAGAGTCGAGCGCCCGTCATGAGAACGCCGCCCCCACCCGACTCGGACACATGGTTCCGTTCGAAGCCGATGCCCTGCGTGTCGAGGTGCAGCCAGCAGGCATAGCCACCGATCCATTCGAAGCGGCAGTCCGACACGGTGCAGTCCATCGCGTTGTCCATCACCACGGCGCCGTCGGTATGCACGCGCGCCTCCAGCTGACCGAGGGTGTGACTGGTATGACGGAAGGTAAAACCTTTGAACGTCAGGTTGCGGACATGCGTACCGCGGTCCACATCGCCCTTCAGGTAGATGATCCGGTTTAGAAATGGAGCCACCACTTCCGCCGTCTCCATCCGTTCGCCGGGGCGGGGCCTGTAGTAGAGCCTTCCCTCCTTGTGGTCCAGATGCCATTCGCCGGGCGCATCGAGTTCGGAGCGGACGCCTTCGACCCAGAACCATGCACCCTTGTCGATGTCTCCGTGCCGTTCGCGGGGACCGATGTCGATCCGGCCGGTTGCCGTATCCACCCGTGCGACATCGTTCCACTGGTTGAAGAAGCGCCAGCGGGGTACGATGTTGATCTGCGCATCAGCCGCATCCGCCCAGGCGGACCTGGCGGTATGCGGTGGCAGCATGACATGGTCCATCGCGCCGCCCGTGGCGAAGAGGAAGGGCTGCGTCTCACCCACGTTGGGGTAGCGGGCCCGTACGGCCCTTCGGCCGTTGACATACAGTTCGCGGAAGTTCCAGGGACCTGCGGGCTCGGGAGCGTATGCCTCGGGACGCTGCATGTCGCGCCGCCATCCCCGGGCCTGCGGGACGGCGATGGACCAGATGCCGCCCGCCTCCCGGCGCCATGAGCCCTTGATCGGCCTGCCGCCGCTGAGGACGACTTTCTCGCCTTCCGCAGCCCTCCATGCGACCGGTGCCGTCTTTGCCCCCGAGTCGGCGGGTTCGAACTCCAGCGTCCGCTCGAGATGATACAAACCACCATGCACGACAACCTCGACCTTCAGGAGTGTATCGGACGCGCGGGCCGCTCTGACGGCGGCCTTCGCCCGTTCGAGGCTTGCAAAAGGCTTGGCTGATGTGCCGGGGTCGGCATCGCTTCCGGCCTTTGCGACGTGAATCTGAATGCTTCGTGCCAAAGGCTGCGCCATCACCCGCCCCTGCAGGGCAAGCAGGAGGAGCAGGGGCGGTATTGGCCACAGCGCCATCGTGAATCGTTTCTGTTCCATGCAAGTCCGGATGCTGTCATATCAAGGTAATCCTATTTCCGATCCGTTAGGACTGAACATACCAGCGCTGCCGGAGACCTTCATCAGTATCGGGGTTCTGCGTGAACCCGGGGTTCCTGTTCACATCGATTTCTTACCGCGGAAAATTCAGGGTCGAACTTATTCGGAATCGGCCCTTCCCGAAACAAGGCCTCCCCGGGCAGTCGATGATTATCTATCGGTAACGTTTCCGTCATCGTGACCGATAGATAGATTTTTTTGGGCGGCGCAATTCCGTTAACGTTGATTTCCCGTCTCGAAGAGGTCCGGCACGGCCTCTCAGCCTTGCACGAACCGTGTGATCCCTCACTTCCGACAGCAAACACCCAGGCCATGCCGCGCGTCAAATGTCCCAAATGCAACCAGGCGGAGAAGGTGCTGAAGGCGGGCATCGTCCGCGAACGCCAGCGGTACGTCTGCAAGGACTGCAACTACCATTTCATTGCCGATCGCAGGAACCGGAGAAAGCCGGCACAGCGGAATCGCAACGACGGGCAGACATCCCTGCGCGACATCGCCGACGCGGCAGGCGTGTCGACGGCCACCGTGTCGCGGGCGCTGAACGACAGGCCCGACATCAACGACGACACGAAGCTGCTGATCAAGGACCTGGCGGCCTCCATGAACTACCGGCCGAACATCCTGGCGCAGAGCCTGGTCAACAAGGCCACACATATCCTGGGCGTCATCATCCCGAGCCTGGAGACGACGATCTTCTCCACCATGCTCAGCGGCATCCAGGAGGTGGCGGCGCTGGCGGGATACCGTGTGATCATATGCACCTCCAACGAGAGCCACGAGACGGAGATCGCAAACATCCAGGCGCTGATGAACGACATGATCGACGGACTGCTCATCTGCCACAGCGTGCATACCAATACCTATGAGCACCTGCGGGTACACATGGGAAAGCGCATCCCCATCGTCCAGTTCTACCGGGTATCCCTGGAACTGCCCATCCCGAAGATCCTGGCGGATGACGAACGCGGAGGGGAACAGGCCACCGAATACCTCATCCGAAAGGGTTGCCGGAACATTGCGATGCTCCTCGGCCCCGAAGAACTCTCCATCTCGCAGTCGCGGTTGAACGGATACCGGAAGGCCCTGCAGAGACATCAGATCAAATTCAACAAAAAACTCCTCGCACATGTCGACTTCACCCACGACCGTGTGATCAAGGCGCTGGAGCAATGGCTGAAGCTGAGACCCGGGATAGACGCGATCCTCTCCATTTCGGACAGGAGCGCCGCACAGATCATCCATCACCTGAAAGACAGGAAGATCCACGTCCCGAGGAACATACGGGTCGTCGGCTTCGGCAATGAGTTCGTGGCCGAGATGCTGAACCCCAAGCTGACGACCTTCGACACCCATACCCGCATCATCGGGGAGGAGGCCTCGCGCCTGATCATCGAACAGATCATCTCGGGGAGCCGGGAGGTCTCCACCAAGCTGGTGCCCGGCAGGCTGGTCATCCGCGATTCGGCCTGAGGCCTGCCGAGCCGCCCGTCAGTCGCCACCCTTGCCGTAGCGCGCCTCGAAGTGGTCGTTCAACGGGTATTTGACGTACCCGGACGAAGGTGCCCAGGCCTTCGGGACATGGCGACGGAGGGCTGCGAACCGCCGGGCCGGGCCTCGACGGCCGACGAGGTTGCGCCATTCGTTCGGGTCGCGGGCGAGGTCGTACCATTCCTCCGACCCGTCCTCGTAGCGGATGAGCCGGAACCCGCGGCCGCTGACGGCGATGTTGCCCGGGCCGTAGGTGGTCAGCGCCGGATGCCGCCATCGCGAGGCGGGGTCCTCCAGCAGGGGCAGGAGCGAATGGCCGTCGAGCGGCCCCCCGGGCCGGAGGCCGCAGAGGGCGGCCAGCGTCGGGTAGACGTCCAACAGCTGCACCGGTGCCGCACACCGCCCGCCCCCGCCGCCGGGCCGCCGGATGATGAGCGGCACCCGCGTGTCGCGCTCCCACAGGGCCTGCTTGGCAAAACGGTTCTTCTCGCCGAGGTGGTAGCCGTGGTCGGAGAGCAGCACGACGACCGTCCGGCGGGCATGCACCGAGCGGTCGAGGGCGTCCAGCACCCGGCCCACCTGCGCATCCATGAAGGCCATCGAGGCCAGGTAGGCCCTTACCGCCGCCTTCCACTGGCCGGTACGGACCATCCACTCCGTCGTCGGCATCATGGGCACGTCCGACACACGGCGACCCATATCAGGGACGTCCGACAGGTCCATCGGGTCGTAAGGGGGCGTCTGTATGCCGTCTTCGGGGAAGTGGTCGAGCCAATGCTGCGGCACGTACCAGGGCACATGCGGCCGGTAGAAGCCGACCGTCAGGAAGAAGGGGCGGTCATGGACCTTGCCGAGTTGTTCGACCGCCCAGTCGGCCGACCGGTGGTCGGTCGTCAGCGAGTCATGCGCGGGATATGGCCCCCAGTCGGTCTGGGTGCCGCCACGCTTCTCCGGGAACCACTTCGGGTCGTAATGGAACCGCCGGGCGGGCGAGGGCCCGTACTTGTCGAAGTTGCCGCCGTAGCGGTCGAAGACCTTCGCCTTGTCGCCGTTATGGAAGACCTTGCCCACCCCGAAGGTCCGGTAGCCGTGGCGTTCGAAGAGGTCGGGCAGGAATTCGGCAGAGGCGGCGAGGTCGTTGGACCGGCGGATGTCCTCGTCGTCGAGCTGGGCGTAGTTGCCGGTGCGGAAGGGCTGCAGCCCCGTGAGCAGCGAGGCGCGCGACGGCCCGCAGATGGGCGCCTGGCAGTGGGCGTTGGTGAAGAGCATGCCCTGCGCCGCCAGCCGGTCGATGTTGGGCGTCCGCGCCTGCGGATGCCCGCCCATCGCCCCCACCCAGTCGTTGAGGTCGTCCACGAGGATCAGCAACACGTTGGGCCGCTCCTGCGCACACAGGCTGGCGCTGAAGACGGCGAGCAGCAGGGACAGTCGGAGACGGGTCATGGCGGGATGGTTTGTCGGGCGGCGGACGTGGGGCGTACCGCCCCCGCCGCGACACGGGGTGAAGGTCGGCGGCACTACAAATTAACCCTTCCAGGGCGATTCGTATCCCGCGCGTCGTCGGACGCTGTCCTGCCATGCCCTCGCCGCTTCATGGAAAGTTCACATCACGGCAACGGAGGGGCTCGTAACTTGTCAGGACATCACCCCCGACATGCACGCCCATGCCCCCTTCCTGCGGTGTCGCGCCGCCGCCGCACTCCTCCTCGTCCTGCCCTGCCTCTGTCCGGCCCAGCCGCGGCCTCCCGAGCGGCCGGAGGGCGTCCGGCTGCCCAACGGCTGGTCGCTCACGCCGGCAGGCCGCAGCCTGCCGCTGGGCGACTTCCCCCTCAACGCGGCCGTCAGCCCCGACGGCCGGTGGATGGCCGTCACCAACAACGGCGTGGGCGCCCATACGCTCGACCTGGTAGACCTGCGCAGCTTCCGACGGACCGACAGCGTCGACATGGGCAAGGGCTGGTACGGGCTCGCCTTCAACCGCGCCGGCGACAGGCTCTACGCCTCTGGCGGTCACGACAACCGCATCCTCACCTACGCCGTGCAGGAGGGACGCCTGACCCCGTCCGACATCATCCCCCTCGGCAAGCCCTGGCCCAACGCCATCGGCACCGCCGGCCTCGCCCTCGAAGAGACCCGCTACCGAAGGCTCTTCGTCGTCACCAAGGAGGCCAAACGCCTCTTTGTCTTCGACCTGGCCGACCACCGCCTCCTCGATACCGAGGACCTGGGGGCCGAAGCCTACACCTGCCTCGTCTCGCGCGACGGCCAGACCCTCTTCGTCAGCCTCTGGGGCGGCGGACAGGTGCTGCGCTACGACATCGGCACGATGCGCCTCTCCGGCGCCTTCCGCGTCGGAGACCACCCCGGCGAGATGGCCCTCTCCCGGTCGGGCCGACATCTCTTCGTCGCCAACGCGCAAGACAACACCGTCAGCATCATCGACCTCGCCGCCGACCGGACCGTCGAGACCCTCGACGCCGCCGTCCACCCGGGCTCCCTCAGCGGGTCCACCACCAACGGCATCGCCCTCGACGCGGCCGACCGCACCCTTTACATCGCCAATGCCGACAACAACTGCCTCGCCGCCTTCGACGTGTCCACCCCCGGCCGGAGCCGCTCCCTGGGCTTCATCCCCACCGGCTGGTACCCCACCGCCGTGCGCCTCGTCAAGGAGGTCATCTACGTCCTCAACGGCAAGGGCATGACCTCCCTCGCCAACCCCTACGGTCCCAGCCCCGTCAACCCCAGGCAGACGGTCACTGACCACAAGGCCGACTCCCTCAAACCCCGCCAGGTACAATACATCGGATCCCTCTTCCAAGGCACCCTCAGCGCCATCCCCAGGCCCGACGCAGCCCGGCTGCAAGCCTACACGGCACAGGTGATGCGCAACACGCCCTACCGGAAAGCCCTGGAGCGCGAGGCCGAAGGCATGGCCGGCAACCCCGTCCCCCGACGCGTGGGCGACCCCTCGCCCATCAAACACGTCTTCTACATCATCAAGGAGAACCGCACCTACGACCAGGTGCTGGGCGACATGCCCGGTGGCGACGGCGACACCTCGCTACTCCTCTTCGGCGAAAACATCACCCCCAACCAGCACCGGCTGGCGCGCGACTTCGTCCTCCTCGACCATTTCTTCGTCGATGGCGAGGTCAGCGCCGACGGACACAACTGGAGCATGGGCGCCTATGCCAACGACTACGTCGAGAAGAACTGGCCCGCCAACTACGGCGGCAAGGGCGGCACCCACGGCACCTCCGGCACCCTCCGCATCGGCAACAACCGCGACGGATTCATCTGGGACCTCTGCGCCCGCCACGGCGTCAGCTTCCGCAACTACGGCTGCTTCACCGAACAGGCGGGCCTCAAACCCCGGCTCGACGTCCTCAAGGGACATACCGCAGCCTTCCACCACTACGACCTCAAGGTCGCCGACACCACCCGCTTCCGGCAGTGGCGCGACGACTTCGACGCGCTCGTCGCCGCCGGCCGCCTGCCCGCCCTCCATACCATCCGCCTCGGCAACGACCATACCGAAGGCCTCCGCGCCGGCCGGCCCACACCCTTCGCCCACGTGGCCGACAACGACCTCGCCATCGGCTTCCTCGTCGAACACCTCAGCCGCAGCCCCGTCTGGAAGGAAAGCGTCGTCTTCATCCTCGAGGACGACGCCCAGAACGGACCCGACCACATCGACGCCCACCGCAGCACCGCCTACCTCGCCGGCCCCTTCGTCAAACGCGGCCACGTCGACCACACCCCCTACACCACCAGCGGCATGCTCCGCACCATCGAACTCATCCTCGGCCTGCCGCCCATGACCCAGTACGACGCCGCTGCCACCCCCATGTGGCGCTGCTTCACCCCAAGGCCCGACACCACCCCCTTCACCCACCTGCCCGCCCGCATCGACCTCGACGAACGCAACCCCGACCGTACCGCCCTCGCCGAACGCTCGGCCGCCTTCGACTGGGACCGGGAGGACGCCGTGCCCGACCTCATCTTCAACGATATCCTCTGGATGGGCCTCAAGGGCGGCCCCGCCCCCTCCCCCAGGCGCGCCGCCTACCTCCGCCACGGCGGGGACGAAGAAGAACGCTGGAAAAGGGAACGCATACGCCGTTGACATCAGGCGCCTCCCCGGCACTTGGCCCGGAAGGATGCCCCGCCCCTCAGGGACCCCGCCGCACGCAGCGGACGGACATGCCGTAGGTCAGCCGGTCGCGGGCGAAGAGGACCGCATTGCCGTCGTGGTTGACACCCACCCAGTCGAGGAAGGCGGCCCCGGCGGCCTGGCTCCGGTTAGTGCACCATAGCCGGGCAATGACGCCCTGGCCGTAGAAATAGGTGCGTACAGCCCCGTTGGCATCCGTGGCCATGGCGATCCCCCCCGACGGCACGAGCGAGAAACCGCTGGCATTGGAACTGGCCAGGGTGCCCGACGTCCAGGCGAAGGTGGCGCGGAGGCGGTCGGCGCCGCCAGGGAAGCCGTAGCCGGCCGGATCGTACCTGTCGGTCACCTTGCGGATACCCTGCGCCGCCAGCATCGCCTCCCAGTCGGACCGCTGCGGGAGGGTCCAGCCCTCGGGCGCCAGACCGCGGGGGTCGAGGACGGCATGTCCGTTGTACAACTTCCCGTACCGCGCATCATTGCCCGGCTCGAAGGCCACATGGCACCAGGCCGGCGAACCGCGCTCCGCCAACATCCGCCATTCCTGCGCATTCCGCGCCTGGGGGATGGGGTCCCCGTTCCGGAAGCGGCTGACGTTCAGGTTTTCGCCCATCCAGCTGCGTCCGCCCGTGGCGAGGACGGAATAGGCGTTGCCGTCGATGTCGGTCGGGCGCGACGGGTCGGTGGTCATGCGGACGGGGGGCGGTTTGGGGTCGGCAGGGCGGCTCCGCGGGAAGCGGGCGGCGGCATCCCGGTATCCCTTCTCCAAGGCCTCCGTGCGGGCCTTGCGCGGCGGATGCGTGTAACTGCCCTGTTCCGGCGACTTGAGGTAGGCAGGCAGCATGTCGCGGATCTCGCCGCCCATCATGTAGATGATGAAGCCGGCCGTCTGGTCGGCCTCCAACTCCATGTCGCGCGCGGTGGCGTCGGGGAGCGGGTTGATCAGGTGGTTGTTGATATGATGGCCGAGTTCGTGCGCCAGGATGGTCAGCGCCGCCCAGTCGCGCGCCTGCATGGCGGGCAGGTTCGACGCACTGAAGTTGAGCCGCTTCACGGACTGCAGGAAATCGGGATTGAACAGGATGTAGGGCCTGCCCTTGTAGAGCATCGCCTGACAGTTGTCGACCTGCGGACAGCTGATGATGATGTAACGGTTCCGCGCCCCGAACCGCGAGAGCATCTCGGTGACCAGGTTGTCGACCTCCGTCTCCGAGACGAACTGGCTGCTGGCGGGGCATACGCCCGCCTCGCGTGCCGCATCGCCGTAGAAGCCGGTGCCGGGTCGGTCCTGCGCAGGCAGCGCGGTACCGATGGCGAGCCATGCGGCGATGCATGGGATGGATGCCTTCACGTTCCGTCGCATGGGCTTGTCACATCACCGTCGGCAGGAGGTAGGGCGCGCGATAGTCGCGGCTGAGCATGCCGTTGGCCTCGTTCTCGCCCTCGCCGATGAAGCGTTCGGCGACGGGGTCGAACTGCAGCTGCCGGCCCAGGCGGTAGGAGATGTTGCCGAGGTGGGCGAGGGCGGAGGAGAGGTGCCCCGACTGCACCGGACCGTGCTGTACCGACATGTCGCGGGCGCGGATGGCGTCGAACCAGTTCTGGAAATGAAGCCCCAGCTCGCCGCTTTCGCTCCGCGAGGGGCCCTTCTCGCGCTTGTCGCCCATGTAGGTCTCATAGGTCCCGTAGCCCTTGATGACCATGTACCCCTTCTCGCCGTAGAAGATGTTGCCGACGCCGGCCCCGTCCTCGAGGTTGGTGTTCCAGTGGCGCACTTCGAACTGGATGATCTTGCGCTGTTTCGGATAGTGGTAGATGGAGGTCTGCACTTCGGGCACTTCCTTGCAGTCGTCCCAGAGGAACTTGCCACCCATGGAGGTGATGCGTTCGGGCAGGCTTTCGAGGCCGAGGCCCCACATGCAGAGGTCGGTCTCGTGGATGCCCTGGTTGCCGACGTCGCCGTTGCCATAGTCCCAGTGCCAGTGCCAGTTGTAGTGGACGAGGTTGCGGCTGAAGGGGCGCAGGGGGGCGGGCCCCGTCCAGAGGTCGTAGTCGAGTCCCTTGGGCACGGCCGTCACGCCTTTGTTGCCGATGTCGCCCCGGCGGCGGAAGACGAGCCCGCGCGACATGTAGACGCGGCCCAGCAGGCCGTCCTGCAGGTGCTTCACCGCCTCGCGGATGGCGACGGAGCTGCGGAGCTGCACGCCGTGCTGCACGATACGGTTGTACTTGTAGGCCGCCTCGACCATCTTGCGGCCCTCGTGGATGTTGTGGGTGGCGGGCTTTTCGACATATACGTCCTTGCCGGCCTGGCAGGCCCAGATGGTCTGCAGCGCATGCCAGTGGTTGGGCGTGGCGAGCGTGACGGCGTCGATGTCCCTCGACTCGTAGAGCCGTCGGAAGTCCTGTTCGATGCGGACCTTCCTGCCGTACTTCTTCTCGAACTCGGCCGCGCGCTCCTGCAGGATGTTGCGGTCGGGGTCGGCCATGGCCACCACCTCCACGTTGGCGGAGGCGGCGCGGTCCATCACTTCTTCGATGTGCGACTTGCCGCGTCCGTTGACGCCCAGCACGGCGATGCGGAGCCTGTCGTTGGCGCCCCGCGCCGTGGCGGGCAGGATGAGGGGGGCCGCAGCGGCGGTGACGGTGCCGGCGGCGGAGGCCATCGCCGTCCCGGCGGCGGCACGGAGGAAGGATCTGCGATCGACGGGCGACTTGCCTTTCATGGTCTGTCGGTTCGTTGGGGTGTAGGGTTGAATGGCCGGACATGCCGGCATCGAGTTCCAATTTATGCCATTTGCCGTTTCCCCGGTACCGAACGAAGCGCCATCCGCCCATTTGCCCTAATTTCCATCCATGAAGCCGACGACCCGACTCCTGACCGCCGCCATCGCCCTGCTCCTGCTCTCCGCCACCGGGCGCGAACCACGCTTGCGGAAGATCTTCAACGGCCGCGACCTCCAGGGCTGGACCGTCACACAGGGCGCCGACCAGTGGACGGTCGCCGACGGACAGCTCCTCGTCCGCAACAACGCCGAACGCAAGGGCTCCATCCTGTGGACGGAAAAGCGCTACCGCAACTTCATCCTCCAGGCCGACTTCCGCATGGGCGACGGCACCGTCGACTCGGGCTTCTTCCTCCGCGCCGAGAGCGACCAGATCCAGATCGGGATCTCGGGATCCCTCAAGCGCGACCTCACCGCCTCGCCCTACATCCCCGGCAAGGGATACCCCGTGGAAGCCAGGGTGGCGGACATCCTGAGGCCGGCCGACTGGAACACGATGAAGGTCAGGGTCGTGGGCAAGGCCTATACCGTCTGGCTCAACGGCCGTGAAGCGATGTCCTACACCTCGTCCACGATCCCCGAGGCCGGCCCCGTCGGCATCCAGCTGCACCCGAAGAACGAGATGTCGATCCGCTTCCGGAACATCCGG
>Ga0169931_10001376_pt1 | contig 40226 bp, 30 predicted proteins | sample Kivu_15m_20L_FD_129675 | JGI IMG/M metagenome (GOLD analysis project Ga0169931, IMG submission 129675) | Freshwater microbial communities from Lake Kivu, Western Province, Rwanda to study Microbial Dark Matter (Phase II) - Kivu_15m_20L... | ecosystem: Environmental > Aquatic > Freshwater > Lake... | reverse complement strand
TGGCTAGTGGTTTTTGACCGTCGCCCTGATATACCCCCCATGAGTGAGAGAACTACTACAGAAATTGCTGTTAGTCCTATGGGGAGAAATATTACTGTGATTCGGGGTTAGATTATTCATCAACAGTAGCCAGCAGGATGCTGGCGTTACAATGGGCTGTTACCTGTTCCCTGTTTCCTGGAATAAATTATTTTAAATTTTTGATGTTTTTTAGATGAAAATTTGCTGATAAATTGTATAAGTCTGTAAAATTAAATCTATCCACAGTAATAAATATAGTAATAAATATTGTGGTAGGGATGCAGGATGTGAGGAAAACAAGTTTTAGGAATATCTGCTATTAACATTTTTTTATGTTATAAGAATCACAGAAATTGATGCTACAGGAAAAGAAATTCTATGGAATTAGAAAAGTTAGATGGTTTTAAGGAGTACGGAGAATTTATACTAGAAAAACTAGACTTAGTACCCCAGTACCCCTCTAAACAAGAGGATTGGATACCAAGCAGGTTAGATGATTGTTTGCAGCGTCTGCGGGAAGCTGCTGATAAAACTGTGGAACTTGCCACATCTCCGGTTAAAATTGGGGTGATGGGGGAATTTAGTAGCGGCAAAACTTTACTTTTAGGTGGCTTAATTGGATATGCTGATGCTTTGCCAATTAGTGAGAATCCAACTACAGGTAATGTTACAGCTATTCATATCGTGCCGCAACCAGGTTTTGTCACTACTCAGGCGAATAATTTTACGGTAGAGTACCTTTCTGATGAAGGAGTGAATGAATGTCTACAGTTTATGTTAGAGGAAGCAAACCGTAGAACTAGGGCTGCTGGACTTGCACCTGTGACTTTACCAAAATTAAACAATAGTAAAGATATAATTAACTGGTGCGAGGATGCGTGGAACAGTAGTAAAAATTTGGAACTACGTTATTTACTGCGAGAGTTGGTGTTGTTCATTCGCGCCTATCAAGCCTATGGGGAAGCTATGTGTGGTAAACAGTATCAAATTGATGCTATCACCGCCAGGGAAGGTTTACAGCTGACAGAGCAACCCATGGCTATCCAAACTCTGCGTTTTGAAGATTTACCACCTGCTCATATTCCATTACCCAGCCCTCCCCAAAGACTACTTACCAAGCTATTACAAAATAGTTTTCCACTCATTCGCCGTGTTGATATTGAAGTAAAAATATCACGGGACATTTGGGATATTTCCGGGGCTTCGGAATTTATTTTGTTGGATTTTCCGGGCTTGGGGGCGGCTAACTCCGGTGCTAGGGATACCTTTTTATCACTGCGGGAGTTGGCAGAAGTACAAACAATTTTAATACTTTTAAACGGTAAAAGCCCTGGAAGCGATCGCGCCAATAAAATTTTTACCATGATGCAGCAGCAACGCCCTGGACAAGACCTAAAAGATTTAATTTTAGTGGGGGTGGGGCGTTTTGACCAGCTACCTTTAGATAGTGAAGGTGGAGAAAGAGAACTTGATCAATTAATTTCCACCACTCAACCATTAAAACAGGAAGATGTTTTACGGAAACTGAAAGTTCTACAAACCACCATTGATGCTGCTAGTGCATTTACAACCCAACCAGAACGGATGGTTTTATTATCCCCACTCTTAGGACTAGCTGAATTAGCAAAACGTTCTACTACGGTGAAAGCAGGTTCACCAGAATTTTTAGCTAATTTAGACTATCCTGATTACTTGGAACGGTCTAAGCGGTTACAACAAAAGTGGGAAATATTAAGTACAAAGTTACTGGCATCCGATCCACGTAGTCATTTAGGCAGACAACTGGGTTATTTTGCTCAAGATGGTAGTATTGCCAAACTGCGGGAATTAATTCAAAATCATGTTGTCAGCCATGGACTCACCCAATTATATCAAGATACTCGCAGGGCTGCCAATAATGTAGGTCAACATCAAGAACACCTAAAAAACATTATTGCTGAAATTCATGAGCAGGGTATTCCTAGCGGAGATCCGGAAAATTTAATTCAGTTGCGGGCTGCTATAGAAAATTTAGATAAAACTTATCGCAATTTCCAAAAAAGTTTAGGTAAAGAACCACTCAAAGACCGTCGGGGAGATGTGGTTAGTGATGTAGTTAAAGACGAACTGACATTTAAAATCCTCAATTGGAATGAGTGGACTTTGCTATTTAACAAAGCTAACAATGGTAATATTACCATAGCCGAATTTAAAGGAGCAGCCGGTAAGTTGTTTGACCGAGGAAGTAGAGTTAATAGCAGACTACCAACTAAAAGTGAAGATTTTTACCCAGCCTTTGCCAAGACTATCAAAGAATTAGAAAACTTTGCCCGCGATCGCATTCATCAAGCAGTAGCAGACCTATTAAATCAATTATCCCATCAAATAGCCGCCGAACGCAACTACCTACAAGCAAACCTGCATCCAGAGATGGAACAGGATATTGAAAGCAAGTTTGGTGTAGAGGAAGCTGATATCTTTTACAAATTACTGTTAGGATGCGACCCTAATAAATGGCAAGAAGCAATTATTGCTGAAATTAACAGCAAAGAACAGTCAATGTTGCCAGAAAATACTTTTCCCTTGGCGCGCCAAGACGGACAACACAACATTGGTCAGATATTTGATTGGTCACCGGAAAAAAGTCAAGATTTACCCAAAACAGGTAATCATCAACTTTTGGTGTTGCGACTGCGAGATGAAATAACTGCTTGTGCCAGCCTTCATCTAGTACAATATGTCAGCGAAATCAATCAGCAAGTCAATGCTGAACTAGAAGGTATTTTAGATCAAATTATTCCCACCCTGCAAAATCTTTCTAAAAAAGAAGCCCTACTCAGACATATGGCTGCGGGAGACTCGCTGACTAAAGTTGCCATTCCCACCTGGTTACAAATTCTCTCACAAATTGCCACAACTTCCTATACAGATTTAACCAACTAGATTAGCTTTCTGGGCAATTACAAATTATTAATATAAGGAGAAATAAATGCCTGTAGAAATTAGGCTTGCAGCCAACTTTCAACTACGTGCTAAAGAAAACGAATACTTAGAACTACCCACGATCCAACTGATAGCAGCAGGGGATAATGTACCTCATATTGCCAGAATTAATTGTATTGTCACTGGTACACCAGAAGATTTAGCAGTCCAAATCAAAAAAGCATATAAACCATTTGATTCTGTCACTCCTAAAATTTCCCAAATTGGGGAATTAGAGCAATATCCTTGTAAATTAGACCGCTCTTTAGTGGAACCAATCAACTGCACCTTAGAAGTGATGGTTGAGTATTTTGATTCTGATGCTTTAGGAGATCCATTATTATCTGAACCTAAACAAACAGGCGCTTCATGTTATCTATGGTCACCAGTAATTTATGACTATGATGAAGAAATAATGGACACTACTAGTAGTCAGGAAGAAACTAGTAAATATTTTGACCAAAAAACCAATAGGAAAAGATTTCCAGGATGGTTAGCCTTAGATTTTGGTACATCCAATTCTACAGTTACTCTGTTTGACCCCATTGAAGTACCCATCGCCGAAGTTTTACCCAGAGAACAGGAACTACGGCTACGCGATCGCATGGCACAATGGTTAAGTTCTCCCGTATCTTTAGCTTTACCTGATGTCAACCCTCAAGACTGGGACAAGTTTCTAGCCAACATCAGCAAAAACCTGGAAATTGAACCACATCAGCTACCAGAAATTTTTGCTAGTGATCAAAAAGAACGATTTTTAGAAGCTATTCGCCAAGTAGAATTATGTTTAGGTAATAGCGACAGATTTCGCCGGGCAGTTAGCAAGAAGTTATATCAAATCTATCATGAGGTTTTCCGTGTACCTACCTTAGAATCACAAAACTTAATCCCGGTGGTATTAGATATTAATCGCCGTGATACAGAAATTCCCAGCGAATTAGAAATTGTTAGCTTAACAGATTTACAACTGCGGATGGGTAGGGAAGCTAGAGATAATCGCAAAAAAGCCATCGCCCAAGGTACAAGTATTTCTTTAAAAGAAATTATCAGCAGATTTCACCACTCACCCAAGCGCTATTTTGGTCAGGAGCGTTCTTTTCCGGTAATTTTAGATAATCAATCAGAAATAATTAGTGTTAATGACCTGATCCAAGCAGCTTGGGCGCATTTAATCCAATTAACTGAAGATTACCGCCAAAGTGCTAGACGCAGATTTTCTGAAGGAGACTTTCTCACTGCTGTGGTCACTTACCCCACCGTCGCCCCTCCATTAGTGCGTAAGGAAGTGAAGGAATTAGTGGAAGACCTGGGTATTGATGATGTCCAAACGGCTTATGATGAAGCAGTTTCAGTGGCAATATTCTTTTTATGGCGAGAATTTGGCGGTAATCTGAATATTGGTATTGAGTCATTTAAAACCCGTTGTCGCCAATTCGATAATAAATGGTCACAAAATGTCTTGGTTTTAGATATCGGTGGGGGAACTACAGACCTAGCTTTAATTGAACTAACTTTAGAAGATAAAACCCCCTCCTTTACAGAATATGAAGACCGAGGTTTAGGCGGACGTTACTATAAACTAACTCCAAAACTCTTAGGTTCTTCCGGACATTTGCAGTTAGGCGGTGAGTTAATAACTCTGCGAGTATTTAGATTGTTAAAAGTAGCGATCGCCGATTTTTTATTAACAGCAATTACCACAGGTGACATTGACAGCGAAAAGCTAGAAGATTTAATTAATTCGGAATTAAATGAGCGTTTTCTAGAAGCTGGAGAATTTAAAAGCGGCAGTTTATTAAAATGTATAGATAAAGAAAACCCCGACGGAGACGCTGCTTATAAAGATGCCCTAGATACCGCCGAAAAAGTATTACCGACCCGATGGCAACAAGCACCCCAACGCCTACAAACATTTTACACCCTCTGGGACTATGCCGAAACAGCTAAATTAAAACTGGGGCAAAAGCCGCCAGCAGATCATCCTGTTTTAACTTTGACAATTTCTGAACAACAAATTTCCGAACTTCTCACGCAAACTGGGGTTAAATTCCAAATCAGAAATCCTGATCATATTTATGTTAACCTAGACAGCCAACAATTTGAACGAGCCGCTTCTTCCACCATCAAAGAAGGAATTGGCATTGCTAAAGGATTGATGGAAAGCCGCTTAGGTTTCCGGGGACAAAATATAGATTTTTGGAACACACATAAAGTTGATTGGTTGATTTTATCTGGCAAAACCTGTAATCTTGATTTAGTACAACGCCACATCTACCAAGAATTTAGTAACTCTGCTTATTTTGTCTGGAACCCAGAACGAATTACCTTTGTTTTAGAGTTTACTAAATTAGCCACATCCGCCGGTGCTTGCTACGCCGAAAAACTGCGGAGGCTAAGATTTGACCCGGAAGAATCTAAAGAATTGTTACGCAAAGGAGCCAATCAGTTAGAGATAGATGTAAAAAACCTATTTTATTATCTGCCTTGCAACTTCAAACGCAAAACCCAAAGCAACGAACTTTTACCCATCTTCAAAACTGGACAAGAACTTTATCAAATCACTCCTTCAGAAACAGCAGCCAAAGTGCGTACAGAATGGCAAGGGATACAATTAACTAATATTATTTACCGCCAAGACTACGAAGAAGGAGACCTGCGACTATGGGGAAGTTTTGACGGTAAAAACCTGATGCGGAAATTAAAAATGCAAGAGGCAGAATTTCTCAAAAAAATTAAAGTCCAGTTTGAAATTGATCAAACCCTACAATTCAGCGTATTACTTTGTCAAGGAAATCCCCATTATTTAATTGATGTTCCCGGTATTGATGTGGGTGCAGCACTGTTAGCAGCTTCAGAAACATCAAGCTTATTTGCTGATGGAAAATTAAAGTGGAATATAGCAGTAGAACGTCCCCATCAAAACTTACATGAGGGTGATATTGCTGTTAATGTGATTGAATCTGCCACAGTAGATCAACCAAATGCCTATCATTTAGTTTTTGAAGTAGACAAAAATGATAGTCAGTTTATCCGCACATTTCACTATGTACATAGTAGCGAACAGGAACCGCAAAATGGTTTAGTTAGTAATCCTTTGCCTCCCTTTCCGCAAACAAATCAGCACACTTTTTATATTTACCAAACAGATACCGATACTAACAGTAAAAAATGGATCAGAATTGGGGCACTGAGTAAACCAGATGTGGCCACGGATTACCCTTGTAAATATTGTGTCACTCTTGATAACAAAGGTATGCTCAGAATGCACGCTGGCGAAGTTCCCTATTGGACATCCACAAGTCAAGAATGCCTCAAACAAGAAGGATGTGTTTATCGCGCTGAGTTAGAATTGCAACCTAACGAAGTTGATAAAGAACGCGACCCCTTTTGTGGCATACATTAACCTTAACTCACGCAAAGCCGCAAAACCATGATAAAAAACTCCGCGTCTGGTGCGTGGACAAAAATCAGTTTTACTATCAATATTCATGCAGCAGTTACGTCAGTTATTAGCAGTCCAAAACTCAGAGTTGTCTAAAATACTAAAATTCAGCTTGTACGGACTAGAAGCAACCTTAAGTAAAGCACGGGCAGAATTTCCCCTTGACCCTGGGGTTGAGTTATGTGAGGAGTTACTACAAGAAATCTCCAACTTATTGCAACCGCAACCAGATTCTAGTCCAGAAAATGCCATGGATATATCGCCCCCAGGGGAGTTAAAACTAATTCATCTGCAATCAGCTTTTAATGCTGACCCTGAACTGAGTGTATATCTAGGTAATTTCTCACTACAAAGCCAAACAGATGCTCAGTTGTGGCAAGAAATTCACCGGAAACTGCTGCGAGTTCCAGAACATCTAGCCACAGCTTGGCGACAACGTGCTTTAGATTTAGCTGAAAAAGTTGGTGCAGTAGCAGATAATTTGCATCTTCATCAATTACCCTTCAGCCGGGATGAAATTATCTACCCCGGACTAAAAGGGACTGTGCAAGCCCGTGGATTATGTTTATCTGAAAAAACATTGTTAAATCATGGAGTTAATTCTACTGATGAATATGGCTATTTATATTGTCTAGCTGGTCTTGTGCATCTGTTGCTTAAATTTACAGAACTAGATCCAGATTTACATCATGCTTTAAAAAGCGTGTTTAGCTTTGATATTGTGCCTTTACATTCTCAGCCAGAACAACGAACTCAATATATCAATACCTTAAGCGATCGCTGGCATCGTCTACAAGAAGCTGAGTCAAATTCTGATGATTTATTAAGTCTGCGCGCTTGGATAGACATGGATGAGGCAATACATTCCTTAGTATTTATTCCCCCGGTGGAGCGTTATTCTTGGTGGGGTAACTTACAGCAGGAATCTAGACGCATTTTAATAAAAATGGCTCAAAAAGCCATTAATATGGGTCACGACGTAAGGATTAGGCAACTATCTGGACTCTACGCTGATATCTGCACATTCTCAAAAGATGACCTACAACTCAACTGTGGTGGTGTTCCTGGGGAAGTTTTAACTTGTCTAAGGGTTTATGCACGTATCAATCAAGAAGCAACTCCAGGACGGGTAATTTTTAGATCATTACGTTAAATATAACAATTTAATTGTATTCTTAAATTACCCCTAGATACAGCAAACAAGCAAAAGTCAAGAATTAGTAAAGGTTTATTGACTTTTATTTTAAATCAAATATAATGTACTAGTCGGACAAAAGACGGAAAAAAACACATAAACTAGTAAAGTGTGATACTTTACGTGAACGTATATCAACAGCCAAGGAATGTTCTCATGTATAAAATAGGAAAAATGAAGTTGATTAAATTTTTCTACCGTAAATTACGGGCAAGCTCAATCACTCTCGTGCTACTATTGACATCTTTTTTGGTCAAACCCGCAGTAGCTACGGATGATGTGCCGAAGAGTGTTCCAGTGGAAAAACAACCTACTTTATTGAATGCAGATGAGTTCACCAAACAGTTATCTGCTACGACAACCGATTCATCTTTACAACCAAGGAAAATACAAGAGATAATAAACCCTACAGTTATCGCACAAATAGACTCTTCAATACCTGCTGGCGATACTTTTGGGGATATTGATCAAATACGCCAAGAATTGTTAATTGACCCCATCATCACAACCCCAGGATCGTTAGTTGGTGAACCTCCCAAAGCTTCCCCAGGTTCAACAGCTGGCACTCCTTCCGGCTACGGTGCTAGTTCCGGACAAGCTTATTTTGGGGTTGGTTTATTCTTACCATTAGAGGATGGTAAAGTAGATGGCTCATTCTCCACCGGTTTTGGCTTAGGAGATGCAGTTAAATCTGTGGGAGTGGAAGTGAATGTTAACTTCACCAGTTCGGGTGGTACTTTTCTACTGGGTGGCAACTTTGATGTGGGTGATAGCGGCTATTTGGGTTTCAAGCTACACAAATCTTTTACAGATGGTACAGCAGTAGCTGTGGGTTGGTCAAATCCTGTCAAATGGGGAGAATCTTCCGACAATAAAGACACTTTTTACGGAGTAGTCACCAAAGCATTTCCACTGCAACCAAATGACCCCAATCACAAATTACCCTTGACCATTTCTCTTGGTGTTGGTAATGGCAGTTTCCGTTCCACAGGAGCCATAGAAGCCAACGATAATACTGCTAATTTTTTTGGTAGTTTGGGTTTAAGAGTAATACCTCAAGCATCCTTGGTAACGGGCTGGACTGGAAGGAGTATCAATTTAGGTTCTTCCATTGCTCCTTTTAAGTCATTACCTCTAGTGATCAATGCCCTGTTCACAGATGTTGGTGGTTATTCTGATAGTGGCTTAGGTTTTTCCCTCAGTGGGGGCTACAGTTTTCAGTTTTAAGCAATCTCATCAATAATCAAAATCATGAAAAAACAACTATCTTTCATCTCCCTTGCCTTAGTAATGAGTATTTTTAGTTACTCAATGTTTACGCCTAATCGAGCATATGCTGGTAAGGATGTACCGCCGGGAGTTCCAATAGATGGTCCGGGTAAAGAAGTACCACCAGGAGTTCCAACAGATGGTCTTGGTAATACCCCCCCTGTTGCACCCGCTCCAGGGACTAATGTACAGGTTGAAGTTGTTACTTCTGCTGGTGGTACCCCCACAGTAGTTATAACTGCACCACCAGCAGTTCAAGCTGCCTTGAATACTGTTTTTGCTACCGCAATCAATCAAATCGCTACTACATCCCCCATTATATCTGTTTTACAAGGTAACGTAGAAGCATCTAATCAGTTGGTATCTTCCATAGTTATTTTAGGGGCTTCACCAGCAACAGTAACAGCACTGGTAACGGCTTTAAGTGGGCTACAAACCGGAGGAATAGTCAATATTAACAATCTTAATGCTGCCATAACAGCATTAACTCAACTTCTCAATGAAAGTAGTCCAGAAGCTCTTGCTGCACTTGCCAATGACCCAAACTTTAGGGCAGTTGTTAACTTGTTGAGGCAATTAAGAGTTGCTGTAGGTCAAAGTTGATAATCTACCAGCAAATTACTATGGTGCGTCAAACCATATAAATCTTGCAAACAACAAGCCGACATTCATCACCTGAAGCACCCCAACTTATTATCAACCCAAGGGGGGGTGCGTTAAACCACATAAAACCTGCGAACAAGCAGAAATTTAACAGGTAAAACACCCCAAACCTAATGTTAGTGTAACCCCGCATGATCAGTCACCGGAAAAAAACAGGGGTAACGTAAATGCTGTGATAATTCCAACTAAGACAAAAATTTCAATAACTCTGAGTGAGAAATTCCTGTTTATTAACTGATTAATTCCACCACTAAAATTAAGAGTAAAGTTACCCCACCAACTCTGCAAACGACTATACCAATTCCTCGGACTATCTGCTGGGCGGTATTGCCATGATAACATTGATAGTAATAAAGGCGCACCACCCACTTTGGCAGACATCAAAAGATGAATGGCTAAACAACCAACCATAATCACCCAAGCGATCAGGTGAAAGTAATACCATAAGTGATCAAGTTCACCCAATGGTAACCATTCTTCTTTCATCATTCTGCCAGAGATCACGGCCAAAGCTGAAGCAATCAGCATGAGAGTATTGACTATACGTTGCAGACTCGCCCACCAAATGGGTTTACCAACTTGTGTGAGTTTTCGGATCAAATCTGGTGGTAATAGGCGATTTTCTCCAGCATGAAAGCTATAAAGTGCAAAAGCTGGCAATACAAGTAAGAAGAATAAAGCTACTGTTCCGTGAATATCTTGAATTGGCTCGATTTTGCCAATGGGGACTTGGCCAAATCTTTTGTCAAATGTGTTGTAAACTAAAAAACCGGTGATGATGGCTGTAATTGCTAAAATGCCACTTACACCATGTAGGATTCTCAACCACAAAGGTTGATAAGGGGCTGAATTTCTCATAAGCCAATGGAGGATTTTTATTCCAGCTAAAAAATGAAATATAGCGAATTTTGCCCAAATGGGGTAGATTTGTATCTCACGTGTTTAGGAAACGCTATAAAAAATTAAACTAGCTACAATATGAATAAATGATATACTAGTTGTTTCATTCAACCTGGTTTTATGGCACTGCCAATTGTTGCTATTATCGGTCGCCCTAATGTGGGCAAATCCACCCTGGTTAATCGCCTTGCAGGGGAACAAACGGCGATTGTCCATGACGAACCGGGTGTGACACGCGATCGCACTTACATACCATCTTACTGGCGCGATCATGAATTTATAGTTGTAGACACAGGTGGCTTGGTATTTAACGATGATACAGAATTCCTGCCCCTAATTCGCGAACAAGCACTCACAGCCCTAACACAAGCTAGTGCCGCTATTTTTGTAGTGGACGGTCAAACTGGCCTCACAGGGTCTGATCAAGAAATTGCCTCATGGTTACGCCACCAAACAGTACCTGTATTACTGGCGGTGAACAAGTGTGAATCCCCAGAGCAAGGTACAGTTCAAGCCGCAGAATTTTGGTCATTAGGACTGGGGGAACCCTTCCCCATTTCCGCAATTCATGGCAGTGGTACAGGTGAATTACTTGATGAGTTAATCAGTCACATACCCGTGGTTACGGAAGTAGAAGAAACTAACGAAATTAAAGTCGCAATTATCGGTCGCCCCAATGTAGGTAAATCGAGTTTATTAAATGCTTTTGTAGGGGAACAGAGGTCTATTGTTAGCCCTATTTCCGGCACAACACGCGATGCCATTGATACTGTTGTGGAACGGAACGGGCAAATTTATCGTTTAATTGATACTGCTGGCATTCGCAGAAAAAAACAAATAGAATACGGTACAGAATTTTTTAGCATTAACCGTGCCTTTAAAGCCATTCGCCGGGCTGATGTGGTTTTATTGGTCATTGATGCCCTAGATGGAGTCACAGACCAGGACCAAAAATTAGCTGGACGAATTATTGATGAAGGTCGAGCTTGTATTATCGTGGTGAATAAATGGGATGCTATCGAGAAAGATTCATACACCATTTACGACTACGAAAAAAGTCTAGAAGCCCGGTTACATTTTACAGAATGGGCAGAAACTATTTTTGTCAGTGCCACCACAGGGCAACGGATAGATAAAATTTTAGACTTGGTAAATCAAGCAGCAGAGTCCCATAGAAGGCGTGTGAGTACATCTGTAATTAACGAAGTCCTCACAGACGCTGTAAGTTGGCATTCACCGCCAGCCACTAGGGGTGGTCGTCAGGGTAAAATTTATTATGGTACTCAAGTGGCTATCCAACCACCAACCATCGCCCTGTTTGTGAACGAGGCTAAACGCTTTAATGATAACTACCGTCGCTACATTGAACGGCAGTTTCGCCAACAGTTAGGATTTAAAGGTACACCGATCCGTCTACTCTGGCGCAGTAAAAAAGTCCGGGAAATGGAAGTTGGTAGTGTGAATAGAGCAACTCGCGTTAAATAACGTTATTATCCTCAACTTTCAACTACCCAGCAGTCAAAAATGGACTTATTGCGATCGCTACCACTGGGGCTTTACTTAGAACAACCGCAAACCTGGCTACACAAACTCGATCCCCGTGTGAAAATTGCTTGGTTAATGAGCTTTCTCACTAGCTACACCTTTGCCAATAATCCATGGCGGATCCTCCTAGTAGCACTATTGATTATTTTCACTTTAATAGCCAGAATACCCCGGCGAGTGTGGAAACAGCAAATGGGTTGGCTATTAACCCTAGCCCTGTTTGTCTTCCTGCTCATCAGTATTAGTCCTGATGGTTTGGGTGTTAAATATCAGCCCCGCCTCCCCACGAACCCACAAGTGTTAACTCAGCCAGCAAAGGTCACTAATTCCCATGTCCCAGCATCAACGGGCATAAGTACAGAATACAGCTACATTTTATTTGACCAAGGACCAGTTAAAGTAACTCGCCGCTCCTTAGACTTAGCTATTAGAGTCAGTACAATTATATTTACCGTGATTTATAGCAGTAATTTGTATCTACTCACAACCGCACCGGAAGAAATCACCACTGCCATAGAAAGCTTAATGCAGCCCTTGAGACGGCTAAAAGTACCAGTAACGGAAATTACTTTAACTTTAACTTTGTCCCTGCGATTTATCCCCCTGGTTTTAGAAGAAGTGCAAAACTTAATTCGTTCTGTGATGACCAGGGCAATTAACTGGAAAAAACTAGGGTTAAAAGGAGCAGTCAAAGTATGGATAATAGTGGCAGAGAGAGTGTTAAATAATCTGCTATTGCGAGCAGAACAAATGGCCAGTGCCATGATGGTGCGTGGCTTCACTAGCCCCAATGAACATCAGGTCCAATGGCATGAATTAAGACTGAAAGCCAGAGATTGGCTGGCAATCGCCATCCTGACCTTATTTTGGGGTGCTAGGCTAGTTCTAGGCAATTTAGCTTAACACTCATCTTCTCATTAATTTTGTGCCACAGGGCGATAATTATGGCAATATGGAAAAAAGCCAGTTTCATGTCTTGTGCAGTTCTAGGTTGCCACTACCACCTTCATCTGCCCATTGAGAACAACATCAAGGTTTTGATGGTGGCCGCTAAATGGCTTACCGTCGCTGATTTTTCTCTAGATTAACCAAATATTCTGGTAAAAGGGGTGTATTATCTTCTGCACATTTGTACTGAACTGCCAAAAGATATATACTCCTACCTTGACTGTTAAATGAATCCAGAACACTCAGAAACTTACATAAATCATCCAACTTGGGGTTTGCTTTATCGGATCTGCATGGTGGATGATAACCAGGATCTGTTCACTACACTTTATGCTCAAAGGCTGTTTTTTTTAGTTATCAATGAGACTAAAGGCATCAAATTTCAGCCTATAGGACGTACTGAAGCGAGAATGTTGTTAGAAAACCGCTTGCGTACTCTACGCCGCAATGGTTCCTCCCAGGAGTACGATCAACTTCAGAGTGTTTTCCAACGCACATTCCAATGATTAGTTCCCTTCGCGAACGCATTACCAAAATTTCTGCTTCTCTACCTCCTTCAGTGCGGTTAATTGCTGTAAGCAAAACCTTTCCTTCTGAGGACATTCGGGCTGCTTATGCAGCCGGAATCCGCGATTTTGGGGAAAACCGTATCCAAGAAGCTGCCAGTAAACAAGCCGAATTACAAGACTTAGCTGATATTACCTGGCACTTTATTGGACGGTTGCAAAGCAATAAAGCCAAAAATGCCATTGAATTATTTGACTGGATTCACTCAGTGGATAGTCTAAAACTGGCACAACGCCTTAATCAATTGGCGCAGCAGCTAGGAGTCACCCCCCGGATTTGCCTACAAGTGAAAATTCTTCCTGACCCTAATAAGGGTGGCTGGACTGTCCCAGAACTACTACATGATTTACCCGCGCTCAACCAGTGTAAAAATTTACAAATTCAAGGTTTGATGACAATTCCACCTTTAGGGTTAAATGATGCCGAAATAGTAAATGTATTTGATAGTACTTATAAATTAGCGCAAGCCATCAAGGAACAAAACTGGTCTCATGTCAAAATGGAAGAGCTTTCCATGGGTATGTCAGGAGACTACCAACTAGGAGTGCAAGCTGGGGCAACCATGGTAAGATTAGGAACTATATTATTTGGCGATCGCTCTTAGGGAAGATAACCATCAAAAAATGGGGCAAAGTCATATTTATTTCTCATCATAATTGAGCTATAATCTTGACTCATTATTCTGTGTGAGTTATTCTACAGGCGTTAACCAAAACATCCAGAGGTTACAAAGGTTTATCACCTTGGTAGCCATCAAATCTGGCTGCATCAACCATAGAGCCGAACCAATCAAGTTAACTTGGTATCAGGAGCATAACAATGAACAACATATTTAGTAAATTGCGAGACTTTGTGGGTCTCAATGAGCAAGTGGAATACGAATACTACGAAGAAGAGGCGGATACAAATAATGGTAACTACCAAAACTTGTATCAAGAGCAAAACCCCCAACCAGCACCAGCAGAAACCACTACTCAAAACCGACGCTGGCGGGAACCAGTGAGTACAATGGGTGATAATGTAGCGCCAGAACCAAAGTCTACCATGGGAAATGTGATTAATATGCCAGGAGCAATTAACGGGATTTCGGAAGTTTTAGTACTTGAGCCGCGCACATTTGAAGAAATGCCCCAGGCCATTCAAGCACTGAGAGAGCGTAAGTCAGTTGTGTTAAACTTGACTATTATGGACCCAGATCAGGCACAACGAGCAGTAGATTTTGTTGCTGGTGGGACCTACGCACTGGATGGACATCAAGAGCGAATTGGAGAAAGTATCTTTTTGTTTACCCCCAGTTGTGTGCAAGTTAGCACTCAAGGTGGAGTTATTCATGAAGTACCACAAACCCCCGTCGTTCGCCCATCACGTCCGGCAACTACTTCTAATCCAGTTTGGGGTCAAGAAGGTAGAATGGCACAGTGAAGTTAAAGTAGTCAAAGCTTCAAAAACCAAAATTTTTGATGATTGTAGGGGCAGGTTTAACGTAATAATGTATCATAGCATAAATTGATTGGTTCAACCTGCTCTGATTGACTATTGATTACATAAATTAATGAGTATTAAATTTGGCTTGATTGGTGGTGGTGTAATGGGAGAAGCGCTGTTATCCCGCCTGATTGCGCGAGAAATTTATCAACCAGAGGAAGTAATAGTTAGCGAACCTCTACCTGCACGCCAAAGTTATTTACAGGAAAAATATAAGGTAACTGTAACTACAGAAAATACCCTGGTGTTTACGGAAGCAAAACAAGTAATATTTCTAGCAGTTAAACCCCAGATATTCACTGCCATCGCGCAAGAACTGGCAAACTTTATTACTATACAAATATCCCCCCTGATAATTTCTATTTTAGCGGGAGTGTCTTTAAGTCAGCTAGAATCCGCATTTCCCCAGTTACCAATAATTAGAGCTATGCCCAACACCCCAGCCACGGTGGGATCAGGAATTACCGCCATCTGTTCAGGCGCATACACCAACACCAAGCATCAGCAATTAGCACATCAAATTTTTGCATCTGTGGGAGAGGTGGTGGAAGTTTCAGAAATGCTGATGGATGCAGTTACAGGACTGTCAGGTAGTGGTCCTGCTTACGTGGCTTTGATGGTAGAGTCACTGGCTGACGGAGGAGTAGCAGCAGGATTACCCAGAAGTATCGCCAATCAACTGGCTTTACAAACTGTCTTAGGAACAGCAAAACTATTGCAAGAAAACAAAATCCACCCGGCAGAACTAAAAGACCGTGTTACCAGTCCCGGTGGGACAACAATTGCAGGTGTTGCCCAACTAGAACGGTCAGGATTTCGCTCGGCTGTGATTGAAGCAGTGAAAGCCGCCACGCTGCGATCGCAAGAGTTAGGAAACTGAGCAGTATGGGGGGGAATTTTATCATGACCAAAAGAGTGGGATTAGAAGCTCGTGCTTCTGGGAAGGCTTTTTAGTGTGTTATAATGGAGGAGTAGTCGGCATGGGGCATCGGCACGACTTTAAACGGACGGGGAGCGACTGTCAGACTACTCCGGTAGCAAGTTGCAGTGAACCGTCAAGAATCACCGACCTAGAAGGTCGGTGGGTATGTCAAGAAATAGCCGTTAACATAGTAACAAAACCCGGTTGTAAATTTGATTGAGTGAATTATCCCGCACCTTCTCCAGAACTTGACTTGGGGTTAATATTTCCGTTTGAATTGGATCAATTCCAAAAAGATGCGATCGCGTCCCTCAATGATGGACGCTCCGTAGTTGTGTGTGCCCCCACAGGTTCGGGCAAAACCTTAGTTGGGGAATATGCCATATATAGAGCCTTATCAAGGGGAAAAAGAGTGTTTTACACCACTCCCCTCAAAGCCTTGTCAAATCAAAAATTACGTGATTTTCGAGACAAATTTGGTTATGACCTAGTGGGGTTGTTAACAGGAGATATTTCTATTAACAGGGATGCGCCCATTTTGGTGATGACCACAGAAATCTTCCGCAATATGCTCTATGGAACACCTATCGGGCAAGTGGGTATCTCCTTAGTAGATGTTGAAGCAGTGGTACTAGATGAGTGCCACTACATGAATGATCGCCAACGCGGTACTGTTTGGGAAGAATCAATTATTTACAGTCCCCGTGAAGTTCAGCTAGTAGCCTTGTCCGCTACAGTGGCTAATAGCGACCAACTTACCGATTGGCTGAATCGCGTTCACGGACCCACAGACCTGATTTATTCTGATTTTCGTCCAGTTCCTTTGGAATTTTACTATTGCAATCCCAAAGGGCTATTTCCCCTGCTGAATGATAGCAAAACCAAAATTAACCCCCGACTGGGAAACAGAGGCAAAAGAAAGCAAGGAGACAATGGCAAAGGTGGCAGACCAGAGGCTCCAGGCATAGCTTACACCCTCAGCCAGCTACAGCAAAGGGATATGCTACCGGCAATTTACTTTATTTTCAGTCGCAGGGGATGTGATAAAGCGGTGGCAGAAGTTGGGGATTTGTGGCTAGTCAACAATGAAGAGTCGCAAATATTACGGCGGCAAATTGATGATTTTTTAAACCGTAATCCCGAAGCCGGACGCTCAGGGCAAATTGCCCCCCTCTACCGGGGTATTGCTGCTCACCATGCGGGAATTTTACCTGCGTGGAAAGGATTGGTAGAAGAATTATTTCAGCAAGGGTTAATTAAAGTTGTCTTTGCCACAGAAACACTAGCAGCAGGAATCAATATGCCTGCCCGGACAACAGTAATTTCTACCCTTTCCAAACGCACTGACTCTGGACATCGCCTATTAAATGCTTCGGAATTCCTGCAAATGGCAGGACGGGCAGGACGGCGAGGGATGGACTTACAAGGTTATGTGGTGACGGTACAAACACCCTTTGAAGGCTCCAAGGAAGCAGCCTATTTAGCCACATCTAAACCAGACCCCTTGGTCAGTCAGTTTACTCCCAGCTATGGTATGGTACTGAACTTACTACAAATCCATACTTTAGACCAAGCCAGGGAACTAATAGAGCGCAGCTTTGGGCAGTACATGGCAACTGTGCATTTAAAACCAGAATATGATGAAATTGCGGCACTGCAAACACAATTAGCCCAACTTCAAGAACAAATTGCCGCGGTTAATGAAAATGAACTAGCAGTTTATGAGAAGTTGTGGCAACGTCTGAAAGTGGAACGGCGATTATTAACCACCCTGCAAGAACAAGCCCAGGAAACCCGACAGGAAGAATTTGTGATGATGTTGAGCTTTGCAGTGTCGGGAACTCTGTTAAGTCTCAAGGGGAAAAACATCGCCGTGTCCGCACCCATAACCGCAGTGTTAGTGGCAAAAACCCTTAGTGCTGATGTTTCCCGTGGGTCTACCATTACAGAACCTCCTTACTTAATATGTCTGGGGCAAGATAATCGCTGGTATGTGGTGACAACTAAGGATGTACTTGATTTGTATGCTGAATTACCACGGGTGGATGTGCCCTCCCATATTTTCCCACCGCCAGATTTGCAGTTAAAACCGGGGAAATCATTGCGTGGTAGTGAAGAAACCTTTGTCATCGCTCAACGTATTCCTCAAGTCGATGGCTCATTTTATATGCCACCTGAAGTGACAGAACAACTTAGTCGCGTTAACGCCCTTCAAGAGCAATTAGAAGCCCATCCCATCCATAAGTCTGGCAATGTCAGTAAAATCTTTAAACGCCGCGCTCGTTATGTGGAATTAGAAGCGGAACTCGAAGAGTTACAATCACGTGTGCAGCAACACTCACAGCGTCATTGGGAAGAATTTGTCAATTTGATTTCTATCCTAGAATATTTTGAGGGTTTAGATAACTTAGTTCCTACGGAATTAGGGCAAATTGCAGCTGCCATTCGGGGAGAGAATGAATTATGGCTGGGTTTAGTCCTGGCTAGTGGTGAATTAAATCATTTAGACCCCCAGCATTTAGCCGCAGCAGTAGCAGCTTTGGTCATTGAAACCCCCCGGCCAGATACCAGAGTACATTTTGAAATTAGTAATCAAGTAGTAGAAGCTTTGGCAAAATTGCGGAACATTCGCCGCAAAATCTTTCAACTGCAAAGACGGTATAATGTGGCTTTGCCTATTTGGTTGGAATTTGAATTAATTGCCATAATAGAACAGTGGGCTTTGGGGACACCCTGGGCGGAACTCTGCCACCACACCACTTTAGACGAAGGCGATGTGGTGAGAATTTTACGCCGTACCTTGGATTTATTATCTCAAATCCCCCACGTTCCCCATTTATCCCCAGATTTACAACGCAATGCTTACCGAGCAATGCAATTAATTGATAAATTCCCGGTTAATGAGGTGGTTGATTAAAATCAGTGTTCCTAATTAAATTTTCCATTTCTTGCTGTAAATCATTGGTCAAATCAGCAACAGCCTGTCTTGCGGTCAAACGACTTTCTTTATATAGTGGGTAACGTTCTGATACTGATATGGGCTGACCAATGGTAATTTGGACTCGTTGTTTACCTAACTGAGGCATGACAGCTTTATTACCCTTAATTTTAGTAATCATCTGCCACAAAATTAAAGTTGTCTCGGCAAACCTTTCTACTGTAGGTTTTTCCCGGATGTAACTACCGGAAACCGCCACAAAACTTTCCACTAATCTCATGTGCCACATTCGCGCATTGGCTTCGTTAGCAACGCGATCGCCTAACGCCTTTTCTACAGCAGATAATGCTTTAATATCTTTAAAATCTTCCCTAAAGATATAATTCCAACCCGCTTGTTCTACTCGACGACAGCGATCGTTTAATTGTCCTTTGGGCTGTAATCCAAAATATTCCTCTGATATGTGTAAGGCTTTATTTAACAAGGCTTGCAACCGCATGGCTAGGGCTTGATTGCGATCGCTTGTTTCTTGAGCTATGGTTTGAGCGTCGGCAAAATTTTGATGATAAAATCCCTTGTAAAACTGTTCCATTAAGCACAGTAGATGTTCTGCTAAACTTAATAACCTGGGGTAAAGTGACTCGTAACCAGGAAGCTGATCTTGTGCTGAGGGATTGACCACTGCACCACTAGCAACTTCTAACTCATTTAACAGATCGGCAATGGCACTCCAAGGAGTTGTTACATAACTATATTTGATTCCAACTGGTACAATGAGAACTTGTTCAGAGCGTTGCTGCTTTTGCAAATCTTCTGCACACCAAAAACCTAATTGGGCGATACCGGGTTCCAAAGGGCTAATAATTTCCGATAGATTATTAGTAGCACCTTCAGGCGCAGCAGCCATGGGGAATTTCCCGTGAGCGAACAAATCACGCGCCGAACGTAACCCCGTCCAGTCAGCTTTACCGCGTTGAATGGGAGTTCCACCCAACCGAGAAGCTATCCAGCCCACATGGGAACCCGCCCAAAGAGGAATGCCGCGATCATAGATAAAATGAGCATGGATGGGCATTTGTAAGGGTGTGTGGTGTTTGCGTGCTACTTTTGGCATAATTTGGGAAAACAAGTAGCCCAAACAAAAGGGATCTTCTGTTTTGGGATGGCGAAATGCCAACAACAAGCGGATCTTACCCTCTTGAAACTGGCGATAAAGATCCACCAACACCTCCACGTTATCTGCTTCAATTTGGGTAATAGCTGTTTGCCACCTGATCCAACTTGGTAGTAATAGATGACAACCTCTGAGAACTAAGGGATTAAAAGCCGGAGGAATAAATTCTAGGGGTGCTTGTGCTTGGTAAATGACATCTAACATGGAAAATTATCAAATTAAGTGTTTTTTTTAAATTAGCAATTTTGAAAAGGAAAAATAACGATGCGACTGTCACAAATATTATTCGTTACACTCAGGGATGATCCGGCTGATGCGGAGATTCCCAGCCATAAATTATTACTGCGTGCAGGTTACATTCGTCGCATCGGTAGCGGTATTTATGCTTACTTGCCTTTGATGTGGCGGGTATTACAAAAGGTTTCCCAAATTGTCCGGGCAGAAATGAACGCCACAGGGGCGCAAGAATGTCTCTTACCCCAATTACAACCATCTGAATTGTGGCAAGAGTCGGGACGTTGGGATACCTACACCAAAGCAGAGGGAATCATGTTTTCCCTCATCGACCGCCGCCAACAAAAATTAGGACTGGGGCCGACCCATGAGGAAGTGATCACGACTATTGCCAGGGATATGATTCGCTCTTATCGGCAACTGCCGTTACATTTATATCAAATTCAAACTAAATTCCGCGATGAAATTCGCCCCCGTTTTGGTTTGATGCGGGGAAGGGAATTTATTATGAAGGACGGCTACTCCTTCCATGTGGATCAAGTCAGCCTTAAGGCAACCTACCAAGATATGTATCAAGCCTATAGTAATATGTTACGCCGTTGTGGTTTGGCGTTTCGGGCAGTGGAGGCTGACTCTGGCGCTATTGGCGGTTCTGGTTCTACAGAATTTATGGTGTTGGCGGAAGCAGGAGAGGATGAGGTTCTCTACACTGAAGATGGTAAATATGCCGCTAATGTGGAAAAAGCCATTTCTTTACCCATTGATGCGGAGCTTTCACCCTTTACAAGCTACGAAAAACAAGAAACACCAGGAACAGAAACCATAGAAAAGGTTTGTGGTTTTCTCCGGTGTTCTCCCACGCAAGTTGTTAAAAACGTGATTTACCAAACAGTTTATGACAATGGACTGACGGTGTTAGTACTGGTGAGTATTCGCGGTGATCAAGAAGTCAATGAAGTTAAGTTACAGAATGAGTTGACTAAACTAGCTGGTAATTATGGCGCTAAAACCATAATTTCTTTGAGTGTACCCGATGGGGAAACTCAAGAAAAATGGGCAAGTAAATCTTTACCTTTAGGTTATATTGCCCCGGACTTGGCAGATGAGTATATTAATGGTCATAAACAGTTACATTCCCAGTTCCTGCGCTTAGTTGACCAAACAGCAGTTGATTTAAAAAACTTTGTCACTGGTGCTAATCAAACCGGGTATCATGTTGTTGGTGCTAACTGGGGAGAGCAGTTTAAATTACCAAATGCAAAAGTAGATGTGCGTAAAGCCAGACCAGGCGATCGCGCAATTCATGACCCCAGCCAAACTCTACAAACAGCCAGAGGAATTGAAGTAGGGCATATTTTCCAATTGGGTACAAAATATTCCCAAGCCATGGGAGCAACGTATACAAACGAACAAGGAGAAGAACACCCCCTGTTTATGGGTTGCTATGGGGTGGGTGTATCTAGATTGGCACAATCTGCTGTGGAACAATCTTATGATGAAAACGGCATTATTTGGCCAGTGGCCATCGCCCCTTACCACGCCATAGTCACAATTCCTAACATCAAAGATGCTCAACAAGTGGAAGTTGCGGAAAAACTTTACACTCAACTTAACCAAGCTGGTGTAGAAACATTACTGGATGACCGAGATGAACGAGCGGGAGTAAAATTCAAAGATGCCGATTTAATAGGCATCCCCTACAGAATAGTCACGGGTCGGGCTATTGCCAATGGTAAGGTAGAAGTGGTAAAACGAGCCACTCGTGAATCTCAAGAAATAGCCATTGAGGAAGTGGTAAATACACTGCAACAGTGGATTACAGCAGATTCAAGATAAGGGAAATATAAGTATAAATTTTTACTATTTTGTGGCGCGGGCATCCAGCCCGCTGTAGTACCTGGTGTGTGAAATGCACTCATGAGAAACTGATCGGGCGATCGCGGTATTTTCAGGGTAGAATGATTCCTTGAGATATAGGAGGGCAACAGAGATGACTCGTGTCATCATTGTGCGCCACGGACAAAGCAGCTATAACACCGAGCGGCGCATCCAAGGACGCACAGACATATCAATTTTAACAGACAAAGGTTGTGAGGATGCCAGTCAAGCAGGAAAAGCCCTCAGCAATATTTTATTTAGTGCTATTTATAGCAGCCCTTTGCAACGGGCTAAAAAAACAGCAGAAATTATTTATAGTGAGTTAATCACTAATTCCACACAGTCTGTTAGTCCGCAAGTTTCCCATCATCTAATGGAAATTGACTTGCCTTTGTGGGCAGAAATGCTTAGTGCTGAGGTTAAAGACAAGTTTAGCGAAGACTACCAAATCTGGAAAGAACGTCCTCATGAACTGCGGATGTTAGTGAAAGATGGGCAAGGTACAAGAGAACATTTTCCTGTCTTGGCTATTTATGAACAAGCGCGGTTGTTTTGGCAAGAAATTCTGCCCCTTCATCAAGGACAAACCATTCTCATAGTCGCCCATAATGGCATTAATCGCGCTCTCATCAGTACAGCTTTAGGTATTCCCCCTAGTCGTTACCATTGCTTACAGCAATCTAACTGTGGTATTAGCGTACTGAATTTTACTGGCGGTTTAGGAGAACCAGTGCAGCTAGAATCCATGAACCAAACGCAACACCTGGGAGATACTCTTCCCTCCTTGCGACCCAATCATCAGGGAGTGCGGTTGTTATTAGTACGTCATGGAGAAACAGAATGGAATCGCCAGACCAGATTTCAAGGTCAAATTGATATCCCCCTGAATGATAATGGCAGAAAACAGGCACAAACAGCAGGAGAATTTCTGCGGAAAGTGCCTATTGACTTTGCTGTTAGTAGTTCCATGCAGCGTCCCAAAGAAACAGCAGAGTTGATTTTAGCCCACCATCCTCAAGTGAATTTGCAATTACAACAGGGTTTAAAAGAAATCAGTCATGGACTTTGGGAAGGAAAACTAGAAACAGAAATAGAACAAGAATTCCCCGGAGAGTTGCAACGCTGGCGACTCACACCAGCAGAAGTACAAATGCCTGAAGGAGAAAATTTACAGCAAGTTTGGGAGCGTAGTGTGACAACTTGGCAGTTAATTGTACAACAGGCATTAACAAATCAACTCAAAACAGGATTAATAGTAGCTCACGATGCCACTAATAAAACCTTACTCTGCCATATTCTAGGTTTGCCAACAACTAACTTCTGGAACTTCCGCCAAGGTAACGGTGCTGTTAGCGTCATTGATTACCCATCTGGATTAAATGGTTTACCAGTGGTACAAGCAATGAATATTACCAGTCATTTGAGTGGAGGAGTACTAGATAAAACGGCTGCTGGAGCTTTGTAAAAAACAAAAGATAAATAAACTACATATCTGAGGAAAACTTACGGAAAATTTACTCCATCAGCCGCGGATATGTTTAATTTCTTCTCCCGTTACATCCCCAGGGATTAACGGGAGTATCTTGTGTCTCAAGATGATTTACGTAGCTTTGACCTACTCACAGACCCAGAAGGTAGGTGATTCTTGACGGTTCACTGCAACCTGCTACCGAAGTAGTCTGACCGATGCCCCATGGGGACTGCTCCTGCATCATAACTAAAAAGCCGTCCTAGAAGGACGAGCTTTTTATCCCATTCTTGTGGTCATTGCTAATCTTCTACAGGATTCAGCACAACGACGACACATATCCGCGCAGGCTTTCATCTGACCATTACTGCCTATACTGTCGCAGTCATCTGCACAGCGCTCACATACCATCGCACAAACATCGCAGGTGCGAGTGTGTAAATCCGAATTTCGCAGCATAAAATTAGCACTGGTGCTGCAAATCTCGGCGCAATCAAGCATGAGCCGGATGTGATTGGGGTCTGCATGACGACCGCCTTCTTGCAGGCAATATGTCACAGTATTTAAGCAAATACTATGGCAGTCCCAGCAGTTTTGAATACAATCCCTCAGATCGCGGTTAACTTGATTTAAGCTTAGTTGTTCTATAGACATTAGTGTCAATCCTGGAATTTTTGAATTGATTGATGAGGTGTCTTGACCCCTAAACTCACCTTAAAAGTTGATGGGTGCAATTACTTCTAACTAATGCCATAAAGAAAATATCTAACTATTGAATGAGGAAAATATCAAACTTGTCCTGAATTTCGACTGCGCTCAATTACCATAAACTACCGGGGGGTTAGTTCCTAACCCCCCAGACGCAGATGAGAGAAGCTCAATACCAAAAAATGTCAGGGAAAACTATCCCCTGGAAGCGTGAAAAATCTCAACCTATTTTCCTAATGCTTACAACCACCTTGATCATGATGGTGGTCATGACTGTGACCGTGGGCGCAGCCTTGTAAATTCTGACTCATGAGGCTTTCGCTAAGTGCTTTTAAGGAATCATCCACAGGCTGTAAGCCAATCCAAGCATCTATTGTTTCCACATCGAAACCTACTTCACGACGACTGTCTACTTCTATTAAGGGACGGCGAATTAACAAAGGATCTTCTAGCATTAGTTTTAAGGCTGTTTGTGCATCAATGATTTCTGGAACGACTTCACCAGATTTGATTTTGGGCGCAGAACGATTAAACCATTCAGCCACGGGGCGATGACCAAAAAAAGACCGCAAGCGCTCAACTGTCCAAGGTTCTTTCAGCAGGTTACATACTACAACTTCATGACCAGCTGCTGTGAGTAAAACTTTTTGCTTTACACCACCTTTGCAACCAGGCTTTTCATAGAAAATCACTTTAGCCATTGCATTTACTCCCAATTTTGAAATCATCAAAACTTTTTAGCCTTATGGGTAACTGGGTCAAACTCAAACCTCTGTTCTGGGTCAGTTTCCCCATACACGTTAAAAGTCACAGTTGGTTCTTCACCCATTGCTTCCACACTATGAATTGCATCAGGGGTTAAGCTGACAATATCTCCTGGAAATAAAGTTATTTCTCCGGTAGGTGCAATTTGGTCTGGAAAGTCAGGGTTATGAACACGTCGCCAAAATGTGTTTTTTTCCTGACCTTTTAAGACTGCGACTACTCCCCAGGTTCCATGATTATGTATATTTGAACGAGTTCCCGGCGCAAATGTTACCGTTTGCACAGTTAGGGGAAAACCCAATTCATCATACAAAAGTAAAACTGAGTATCCCGTTTGGGAAGAGGGTGATAAATACTGAGTTTGTACCCAGTAGGAATTGACAATTAAGCGTCTGACAAGCATACGGATTTCTGGTAGATGACTAGATTGATCTTCTACCCCATTGAGAACATCCTCTACTTCGGTTAAAAACCGATATAGACGATAATTTTCCCGTAATAAATTCCATGCTCTGAGGGATTTACAAGCCTGATATTTACCGTTGGCAGTTACTAGCCAATCCTGACCTTTAATCATTATTAAATCATAAGTTGGTAAGATTGGGAAAGCACCAATTTAGGAGGAGTTAAGTTATTAGGGATTGGGGGAATGAGAGGTAAAGTATTGATGGGTAGCATCGGCAGGAAAGGGTTAGAATTTTCCGATATTACCACTGGTTGATTAATGGGAAAATTATTCATGGCTATTGATGGTTGATAGTGAATTTATTCATGGTCATTATCGGCTGGACGTGTTAAAATATCCAGCAGGATTCCGGCACCAAAATCATTGTGTTTGTCAATTTGTTTGACTTTGTTCATGATTTCTTTGGCCTGCTCGATTTCCCCTAATTTTGCTAATACCAATCCAGAAGCGGCATAAGCGTTTAAGTATAGTCTGATTTGGGGCTGCTCTTGCCGTTGCATTAATATGGGCTGGAGTTGTTCCCAATCATCTGGAAAGTTCTCTACTTGTTTAATCTTATCTAAAACTTTAACTGCTGTTTGTAGCGCTAGGGGATAATTATTCTTGTAATAAAAAAATCTGTAGGCTGATACTAAAATATCTGTATTTTCCCCGGCTTTAGCTAAGGCTTGATGAATATATTGTTCTGATTGTGAGGTGTTTTCCCAGGTTTGTGTTGCCAAAATTAATAATTTTTTGACATCTTCTGGAACCTGAAACCAGGAAAATTTATTTGTTTCCAGCATAACAATTTCTTTAGTTGGTTAAGGTGTACAGAAGGTAGGGAATAGGGTAAATCAATAATCCCTACTCCCTCATACCTTAAAACAAGGTCAAAATGTAGATTAAAGTGAATAAAACAATCCAGATAATATCTACAAAGTGCCAATAGATTTCTGCCATTTCAATACCAGTGTGTTTGGTAGCAGAATAATGACCGGGACGACGCGATCGCCACACTACACCTAAAATCAATAACAGTCCCACAAACACGTGTAGACCGTGGAACCCAGTCATGATATAAAAGCAGTTGGAGAAAACGTTAGCAGTCAGCCCATATCCCAAATTCATGTACTCATAAACCTGACCAAATAGGAAAACTGTTCCCATCACTGCGGTGACAAGATACCAAAACCGCATGGCTTTGACATTATTCTTTTTAATCGCCACATCACCTAAATGAATGACGAAACTACTAGATAGCAGAATAATGGTGTTAATGGTGGGTAAAAACAGTTCTACTTCTGTTCCTTCTGGAGGCCAAACTTCAGTAATGCCTCTAAAGAATAAGTAAGTGGCAAAAAAGCCCCCAAACATCAATGATTCAGAACAGAGAAAAGTCAATAGCCCCCAGATGCGTAAATCTGGGTGATGTTCTTCGTGATCTTCCCTTGTTGTCGCTATGGTCATATTTTTTTACCCTCTAAGAACATGGTTGAACTTAGGCGCTAATTTCTGGTGTGCCAACTTCTGTTTGACTATGGCCGTAGTCATAGGGACCATGAGTGACAACAGGTAATACTTCCCAGTTTTCAATTAGGGGTGGTGAACTGGTTGTCCACTCTAAACTTAAAGCCTGCCAAGGATTATCACCAGCTAATTCTCCTTTGCGCCAACTTTGAATAATGTTGATGGTGAAGGGAATTACTGAAATACCCAGTACAAATGCACCTATAGTACAAATTTGATTGAGGTTGACAAATTGGGGGTCATACATAGCCACTCTGCGGGGCATTCCTTGTAAACCCAATTCGTGCATAGGTAAAAAAGTTAAGTTTGTGCCGATGAAAGTTAGGGCAAAGTGAATGCGTCCCCAGGTTTCATTCAACTTACGTCCGGTAATTTTGGGGAACCAGTGATAAACACCGGCATAGATGCCAAACACCGAACCACCAAATAAAACATAGTGGAAATGTCCCACTACATAATATGTATCGTGGACGTGAACATCAAAGGGCGCAGTTCCCATGGTGACACCGCTTAAGCCACCCATGACAAACATGGACAGTAGGCCAATGGCAAATAGCATGGCACTGGTGAAGCGAATCTTACCACCCCAAAGGGTAGCAACCCAGGCAAAAATCTTTACGCCAGTGGGTACAGCGACGATGAGAGTGGAGATGGTGAAAAATATCCGCATCCAACCGGGTGTACCACTAGTAAACATATGGTGTACCCAGACGAATAAACCAACAATACAAATAGCTACACTAGAGTAAGCGATCGCCTTATAACCAAAGATTGGCTTACGGGCGTGAACTGGTACTACTTCCGACATAATGCCGAAGATGGGCAGAATCATTAAATATACTGCCGGGTGAGAATAGAACCAGAACAAATGTTGATAAATAACAACGTTACCCCCTGCATCTGGTTTAAAGAAAGATGTGCCAAAGTTGAGGTCAAACAACAACAGCACCAAACCAGCAGCTAATACAGGTGTAGAAAGCAAAGCCAGAACAGAAGTTGCTAGGATTGCCCAGCAAAACAAGGGTAGTTGATCCCATTTCATACTGGGAACCTTCATCATCAGGATGGTAACAACAAAGTTCACAGAACCCAAAATTGAGGAAGTTCCCACTAAAACAATGGCTAATATCCACAGAGTTTGAGCGATGGGTGCTGTTACTAAGCTCAATGGTGGGTAAGCTGTCCAACCTGATTGGGAACCACCAAAGATAAAACTAGCTAAAACCAGCAGTCCGGCCACTGGGTTTAACCAAAAAGCGATCGCATTTAACTTTGGAAAGGCCATATCCCTCGCCCCCACCATCAAGGGGATGAGATAGTTACCAAATCCCCCAATGGCACTGGGAACAATCCACAGAAAGATCATAATCGTTCCGTGGTTGGTCATAAAGGCGTTATACAGATTAGGGTCGAGGAAGTCTGATGCTGGCGTTGCTAGTTCAACGCGGAGAGCCACAGCCATCAGTCCACCGATGAGATAAAACACAAATGCTGTGACTAAGTATTGGATCCCAATAACTTTGTGGTCAACATTAAATGTGAAGTAGTCGTACCATCTCCAGGACTGGGGATGATTTTCAGCGCTGGATTTTTGGGGTGGGATGTTGGGGGCAAATTCTACTTGTGTCATAAGTTATTTTGCTCCAGTTGTGCGAGGGTTGCTGCACTAATCCCCAAATCATGAACATGGGGAGCGAGAAATTCTGATGTTGATAACTCAGCTGGATTAACTGCAACTAAGGAGTTGAGGTCTTGCTTTTGAGCAATTTGGCTTTGTGCTAACCAGCTATCAAATTCTTCTGGGGTGTGGACAATGACTTGTGTCCGCATGGAACCGTGATAACCACCACACAATTCTGCACATACTACGGGATATGTACCTGGTTTAGTGGCCACAAATCGCAATTGGGTAGCCATACCGGGAAGAGCGTCTTGCTTCAAGCGGAATTGTGGAACCCAAAATGAGTGAATGACATCTTGCGCTGAAAGATTCAGTTGCACATCTGCACCAACGGGAATGTGTAACTCGCTGGTGGTAATTCCACTATTGGGATAGTTAAATATCCAGGCGTACTGCATTCCTTGAACATCCACAAGCAAGTCCGGTTGTTTTCCTTGGGAGTGGGGAGATGCACCAATGCCGATATTTGTATTAGTTGTAGGTGGTAAGGTGTCATCCAAAGTAGCTGCGAGGGCTGTTCCCCTTACATGGGTAACATGGGCTGAACTGTGGGGATGACTCCCTGGTTCAAATCCCCCCATTTGGTTATAAACATCTACACTATAGATGCCCAAACCAATTACAATCACTGCGGGAATTGCTGTCCAGAAAATTTCTAACTGAAGGTTACCTTCTACGGGTACGCCATCGGTATTATCACCCTGACGGCGACGGTATTTCACCAAAAAAATCAGTATAGTTCCTTCTACTACCAAAAACAGAGCGATGGCAATGGTAAACATGATATTGAAAAATCCGTCTACCAAGGGCGCTTGTTCCGAGGCTTGTACTGGCAGTAGATTGTGATTTTGTCCGAGCCAAATACTGATTACTGTAACTATTACCCCAGCAACTAGAGTCCATAGTGAAACAGGAATTTTTTGCATATATACTACCTGCTGTTTAAGCCATGATTCAAGGTGTGATTTTCCGTTTTCACTTATTAACTTTCTAGCTTACTCTGACAAAAATTGGGGGAATTTTCCAGATATTTTCATATCCTTCCCCCAAAAATTAATACTATATTAAATTATTTGACCAGATGCCTCTACCACCAGAAATTTAGGTACTCAAAAGCAAGTATTAATTTGTTAATAACTAACAACTTAAGATTTACAATTCTGTTTACTGTTAACTTGTGGCTTGTAACAGTAAGTCTCTATTATTCCCCTCTAGTTACCTTGCTTTGTGCTGATGCGCTTGATTTATAAAGTACCTCTTGTAACTAGAACAATTTTGAGCAAATTCCCAAAAACTTAATTGTCTAATACAGTATGGGTGTAGCAATTCTTAGGACATATCCGAGAACAAGCTTCACAACCAATACAGTTTTCTGGGTGAGCAACAACCATTACTTTACGCTCAATTTCATCATCATCTTCATCCTCGACAAATTCCCCTTCTTCGTTGAGGGCTTGCAATGCCAATACATTGTGGCCGCATATCTTAAAGCATCTGCCACATCCTATACATTTTTCTTGGTCAATTTCCTGGGCGAATTTTGGTATCCAGGTATTACCTCCAAATGTCAATCCTGTTAGTTGTGCCATGAATAAACGCCTACGAATTTCTTTGTACCTTAATCATCATCCTAACCTAAAATTATTCTTTTGCTTTACGGTTAAGCAATTATTTTTTTATCAATTTAATTTTTCCTGACTTGTGAAAATATCGGTGATTAATTTAGATATTTAACCATTAGTTGAAATTTATTATCAATAACTTTAATTTCAATTAAATTATTTAACCTCTAAATACTCCTTTATACCGAGTTATTTTAGGTAAAATAGGTCTAATAATAATGAGATTTTTTCTTTAAGATTAATATAAAATATATTACTAATAGTGTTGATTAATACAGTGTTTATGTTTATTTATTACATTTAAGATTTTTTCACTAGAGTAAATGGTATCTTTAGTAACAGAAGAGTTGCTTGGGTTAAATATTAAAATTTTTAATAAAGAAGATTACATTTAGTCAAATACATCTATGTTCTAACCAAACAATTTAAAAATAGTTTTTAACTCAGGCTCATTATGAACAAACTTATCTAATTACTTATGAAATTTATAGTTAATAAAGAAGTCATCTAAGCCTCCCATTAAGAGATGAAAATACCTTCTATTTGGATGTGTTATTTAAATATGGATCTGGGGAATTTTGACAGCAAATAGAAATTATTTTAGCTGAAAATATAGTTGGGTGGCAAGTGATAAACACAGAGGAAACATCCAGGGAAGATTTAAACCAAACATCTCAATGATTAAATTGGGAACAAGTTCTATAGCCTTATGCCTTATACAATTCCTAACAACAATTGCGTTGGATGTGACAACTGCCGCCCCCAATGTCCTACGGGTGCAATCAAAATAGAGAATAATGAATACTGGATTGATCCTGGTCTTTGTAATAACTGTGAGGGTTATTATCCTGAACCGCAATGTGTAATAGCTTGTCCTAATAATTCTCCCATACCTTGGCAAGCAAAAAAAGGTAGATGCAAGGTTGAACCGAGAGAAGCGCCAAGCCCAGATTTATTTGCCAATGGTAAGAATAATCCCTTTGCTTCGGCTATTGTGATTTGGGAAGCCTGCAATGTATTGGCACAACGTACATCCCTTAATTGGGAAAATGATCCACAAGGTAATTTATGTTATCAACGAAAAGTCAAACAAGGACGGGGTGCGATCGCTTTTCATCTCCAAGATCCATTTCCAGTGAATCAGAGCATGAATAGCATAACTGATTTACCAGCAATTGCTGCACTTGATATTAGAGCCGCTGTTATTCATCTGATATTTGCCGCTTATGCCACCTTATTAGATCAACCTTGGCAAGAAGAATTCGCCATTGATGAACGCCAAATTGAGAAATATTTAGGTTTAGAAAAGCGCAAGGACTTAAGCAAAAATGCCAAACTAGCCTTAATTAAAAATATCGTCAGTCAAGCTTGTTCGTTGATGGTTTCCATTGACTGGCCGCAACAAGGTCGCATTTTAGGCTTTTCAGTCAAAAAAAGCCGTTTATGGCACTTAATCAATATTCAGCATCACTTTCAAGAAGATGATTTGGGGTGTAAATATTTGGTGGGACTGACTTTTAAAGTAAAACCGGGAATCTGGACGCAATACTTCTTAAACAAACAAGCCTGTAAAGAGAGAACTGCATTTTATCAATATGGCAGTTTACCCAAAACGCTATTAACCACAGTCATGAGCATTTGGCAACAACATGAAGGTGCTGTAAGACTGATGCTATGGTTACTGTTTAAAACCAAAATGGGCAAAGAACAGCGCATTACCATTCCCACATTACTACGTATTGCTTACGGTGAAGAAAAAATTGCCATTGCCTGTAGACAGAGAGAAGAACGTAAACGCTTAGTACGGACTTTTGAAAGTGACTTGGAAGTTCTCAACCATCATGGAATTAAACCTATTTTTGACCCCATCACTTACCCCTTAGAAATTCAACCATTGTGGGCTAAGTTAATGAGTATTCCGGAAGATCCAGACGAGGCTTTAGAATTTTGGATTAATGATGGTGGTTCTAATACCAGTATCACAGATTCAGCCCCCCGTGGTAAGTGGAATCTGTTGATGAATGCTCGCATTTTGTCTTTTGAACTACCGCCGGAATGGCAACAGCACACCTCGGAATCATCAAAAAAGCCACGGCGAACTGTAAAAAGGAGAAGAAAGACCCCTACCAGTAGCAACTTACCCGGTGAGGAAATTTTACAAGCACGAAAAAATTTACATCTATCCCAGAGAGAGTTGGCAAAGCTGACGGGTAAAAGTCAAAGCTGGATTCGCGATGTGGAAAATGGGCGTTTGAAAGTTAAAGTGGAAGACCAAGCACTGTTACGGAAGGTGTTAAATATTAGATGAACTACCCCGGCTCAAATAACCGAGGCGTTTAGGCTTCGACTGGCTTTCATCCCTTGCCTAAAGAAGGGTTTTCTGCCTATTTTCTTATAAAATCCCACCCAGGCATCGGCTTGGATGGGTAACACTATTAAATGGCGGTAAATTTTACAACTACTTGCTTTCAGTAAAATCAGCGTCAATCACATCATCACCGCCGCCGGGGGGGGTTGAACCAGCATCTTGAGGTCCAGCACTAGCACCAGCATCACCACCAGCTTGTTGATAGATATTGCTACCAACGGCGAATAATGCTTGTTGTAATTCTGGTGTCAGCTTCTTGATTTGCTCGTCTTCTTCTTTGGCCACGGCTTCCCGTAGGTCTTTGACCAAACCTTCTATTTTGGTTTTGTCAGCTTCGGGAACTTTATCACCTAATTCCTGCAACTGCTTCTCGGCTTGGTAGGCTAAGGAGTCGGCTTGGTTTTTGCGTTCGATTTTTTCACGGCGTTCTTTATCAGCAGCAGCGTTTTGTTCTGCCTCTTTCACCATGCGGTCAACGTCGGATTTATCTAAGGTAGAAGCGCCAGTAATGCTGATAGATTGTTCTTTACCAGTACCTTTGTCTTTAGCGGTAACGTTGAGGATACCGTTAGCATCAATATCAAAGGTAACTTCAATTTGTGGTACGCCCCGTGGTGCTGGGGGAATACCATCAAGTCTAAAGGTTCCTAAGCTCTTATTATCATTGGAGAATTCCCGTTCACCTTGAAGAACATGAATTTCCACATTGGTTTGTCCATCCACTGCGGTGGAGAAAACTTCGGATTTTTTGGTGGGGATGGTGGTATTGCGGGGGATAATTTTAGTCATTACACCGCCCAGGGTTTCTACACCTAAAGACAGTGGAGACACATCTAATAATAAGATGCCTGTGACATCACCTGCTAGCACACCCGCTTGAATAGCTGCACCAACCGCTACCACTTCATCAGGGTTAACGGTTTGGTTAGGTTCTTTACCTAATATCTGCTTCACCACTTGTTGTACAGCAGGAATACGGGTAGAACCACCAACTAGTACAACTTCATTAATATCACCTTTGCCTAACTTGGCATCGCGAATGGCGTTTTCAACCGGAATGCGGCAACGGTCGATTAAGTCTGAGCAGAGTTCCTCAAACTTAGCACGGGTGAGGGTTGTATCCAGGTGCTTGGGACCGTCTTGGGTAGCAGTGATAAATGGTAAGTTTATTTCTGCTTGGGAAACGCTAGAAAGTTCAATTTTGGCTTTTTCTGCGGCTTCAGTTAAACGTTGTAAGGCTTGTTTATCTTGACGTAGGTCTATACCTTCTTCTTTTTTGAATTGTTCCGCTAAGAAGTCAACTATTTTTTTATCAAAGTCATCACCACCTAGGTGAGTGTCACCGGAAGTGGCTAGTACTTCAAATACTCCATCACCTACTTCTAGGATGGATACATCAAAAGTACCACCACCAAGGTCAAATACTAAAATGGTTTCGTTGCTTTTCTTATCAAAACCATAGGCTAGAGAAGCTGCTGTCGGTTCGTTGATGATCCGCAGAACTTCAATACCTGCTATCTTGCCAGCATCTTTTGTGGCTTGTCTCTGGGAATCGTTAAAGTATGCAGGAACGGTGATGACAGCTTGGGTGACGGTTTCACCAAGATATTTGCTGGCATCTTCAACGAGTTTACGCAGAACTTTGGCAGAAATTTCTTCTGGTGCAAAGGGTTTACCGCCTATGGGACAATCTAGCTTGACATTACCGTTGCTGCTCAGGACTTTGTAGGAAACTTCTGTGGTTTCCTTACCAACCTCGTCGTAGCGTCTGCCAATAAAGCGTTTGACTGAATAAAAGGTATTTTCAGGGTTCATCACCGCCTGGCGTTTGGCGATTTGACCAACTAAGTTATCACCATTTTTGGCAAATGCCACTACTGATGGTGTTGTCCTAAACCCTTCTGCGTTAGCAATAACTGTGGGCTTACCACCTTCCATTACTGCTACGCAAGAGTTCGTTGTACCTAAGTCAATTCCAACTACTTTTGCCATTTTAAGTGCTGGCTCCGTATAACTACAAATGAATGAATGGGAATATAAGGGACTAACAACCTTTAATTCGGCTTCCCTGGGGTTAACACCTCAAGTTATCCTGATATATATACTGATGAGTTCAGTTATAGTCAGTTGATTAGGGAGGGTTTACCGAACCTTGGACGGGACGGTTAATTTTAAAGGATGTATTTAGTTCGTTGATTGAGAAATTTACTTTCACTCTGTCTAATGTATGAGAATTAATACTTTCAGTAATTAGGGTCAACCGTAATCTCAAAGTGGTGTTTGCCGTCTTTGAGCGAATTATAAAGAACTTAAAGTAGTGTGATAGAATATTTAAGTATATTTTTTATTTATAAAAAATTTAATATTTTAAATGCTGGAAAAAGGTGCTAGTAGTGGCAGACCCTTCGATCCATCAAGGGCGGGTGGCAAAATCCTGAATCTCTTTTATACAAGGGTCAGGATTACACATCTTCTAGCGTATTCAATTTTTCAACTCATATAGGAGGAATATTTATGAAAAACTCAATTCAATTAACTCAACTGGAGTTAGTACTTCTCAAATTAGTTGCCAAAGGACAGGGAAATTTTAGCTGGTATGAACTAGCCAATTCTCTTTCTCGTCTGGATGTACCAAGAGAACCTGATATGATGACTGTTCTCAAGAATCTGGTGGCTAAGGGTTTGCTAAAAAGACACATACAGCCTGGATCACCACGAGATAGTTGGGACTTGACTCCAACAGGTATGAAGATGGTGATGCAATGTGAATAATATAGCGTTTTTCGCGCTTAGTGACGTATGTCATTAGCAAGCAGGACTTGTAAAGATTAAAGGCACGTAAATAACCTTAAATATCATCATCTTTGATTTTCACAACTTTAAGTTCTATGGTGACACTATCTCCCACTTTAAAAGCTACTCTGTCTCAACCCCTAAAAATCGGCTCTTTTGAGGTAAAAAGTCGAGTTTTGCAGTCACCTTTATCTGGGGTGACGGATATGGTGTTTCGTCGTCTGGTGCGTCGCTATGCGCCGGATTCTATGTTGTATACGGAAATGGTCAATGCTACGGGATTACACTATGTGAAAGAGTTGCCCAAAATCATGGAGGTAGACCCCAGGGAACGACCAATTAGTATTCAATTATTTGACTGTCGGCCAGATTTTTTGGCACAAGCAGCTATTAAGGCTGTGGGGGAAGGTGCTGACACTGTTGATATTAATATGGGTTGTCCGGTGAATAAAATTACTAAAAATGGGGGTGGTTCATCTTTGTTACGTCAACCAGAAGTGGCTGAAGCTATTGTGCGGGAGGTGGTGAAGGCGGTTGATGTTCCTGTGACAGTTAAAACCCGTATTGGCTGGAATGACCGGGAAATCACTATTCTTGATTTTGCCAAGCGCATGGAAGATGCGGGGGCGCAAATGATTACGGTGCATGGACGCACCCGCGCTCAAGGTTACAATGGTAATGCTCGATGGGAATGGATAGCTCGTGTAAAGGAGGTGCTTTCTATCCCGGTAATTGCCAATGGTGATATTTTCTCCGTGGAAGCTGCTGTTAAATGTTTGGAACAAACTGGCGCTGATGGGGTGATGTGTTCTCGTGGGACTTTAGGTTATCCTTTTTTGGTGGGAGAGGTTGACCACTTTTTGAAAACAGGGGAAATATTGTCGCCACCAAGCCCAATTCACCGTTTAGAATGTGCCAGAGAGCATTTACAAGCTTTATGGGAATATAAAGGCGATCGCGGTGTCCGTCAAGCCCGTAAGCATATGACTTGGTACGCTAAAGGTTTTGTGGGTGCTGCTGAGTTGCGGGGACAGTTAAGTGTCATTGAAACAGTGCAGCAGGGTTTGGATTTAATTGATCGAGGGGTAGAACAGTTAAATCATAGTTATCAGCCCATGGAGGAAGCTAGTAACTTTAAAGTCGCTTAATTATCTATCAGCAGAGGACATAATCAGCCTTTTTGTTGCTCAAACCTTTGATACGGGCTAACATTAATTCATCCCGTTGTTGCCAAACTATAAATATGTTCTCTCTACCATCACATAAAGTTTCTGTATCTATTTGATAGCAATCATTTACCTTTCGTAACTTTAACCCCAAGAGAGCTAAAAGTCGGCTCAGTATTTTTATTGGTGAAATATGCCCGTTCCCTTTGATTAAATCAATACCCAGTAATCTTTTGATGTGTTTACTATGCTGAAATACTACATCTTTTAGCAAGAGTAAATCAACATCATGTTCTGTAAATTGTCTTTTTGGTTCTAACAGTTGAAGCATTCCTAATGCTCTCATAGCTTCAACTTTGCAGGTATAAATTTTTAAATCTGGTAGAAAAACTTTACCATCCCCCCACAATAATTGTTCACGCCATTCTTGCTGATCTTTAACATGAAAAAACTCGCTTTCATGTGTGAGATAATAGTGAATTAGTAATTGAGAATAGTAACCTTTATCATCTTTTAATTTCAATAAAGGAGTAATTGGAATACCATACCTCTGTTTGAGGTTATATTTATGAATTTGGTGACGTTCTGCTTCTGAGAGAGAATGTTTATTTAATAATTCCTCATACTCCATATAATTAATATCTCGCGCTGTAGCCACAGCAGTGGCGGACGTGAACTGATGTTGTTGCTTAATTTCTCTAATTTTGTGTTTAATATCTTTGGCTTTCTGACGCTTTTCTGCCCAATCTTTTTGCACTTTAACTATTTCTAAAACTAATCTTTTGCGGTTTTCTACATCCTGGGAATCTGTTGCTAAAAATGCTAGGCGTAAATCTCTAATAATATTATTGTGAACCGCGTTACTGCGTAACCAAATTTGATGTCCATCTGCTATTAAACCATCTTGCATGGATTGACGATATAAACTCATAGAAGCGTTTACCCTAGCAGATAGTTTTGCCCATGTCCGCAAATGCAGAGGGTCATAAACTAATGGTAGGTCTACATCTATTTTATGTAAGGGACTGAGCAAGGCTAGGTTTTCTTTCTGATTTTCTTGATACCAGTCAGATAGTAGTCGGTAATTAGTGCTACCACTACCAATTAAACCTATTCCTCGCTTGGCGCACCAAACAATACGTGGTACATCATCTCTTACTCTTGCTAATGCTTGTCGTGCTTCTGAATCAGGAATTACTCCCTGAAAAATGCCATACACTCGGTCGAAGTGTTGCACATCAATACTAATTCCTGTACCCACGCTAGGAGTCACAAAAACTGTATCATATTCCGCAATTCTTTGATTAATATCTCTGACAAAATCAACTGCTGGATGACCGGGTGTGCTGGTTGTGTGGCTACTAATTACTAAAGATTTGGGAAATTGCCGGCGTAATTTTTCTAAACGTTCTTGGAGGTAGCTTTCAATGGTTTCACAACTATAACGCCCTGAACGACTATCAGTAGTAACGTAACATTTACGCCCGGCTATTAAATCTAATTCCAGTTGATGAATTAAGGGTGTGGGGTTGGGAGAGTCATAAAAGGTAACATCCCAGCCTTTGTGGGGTTTCCATTGATTTATTAACACCCAGGGGGTTAGTTTAATGTCTGATAATCCTTGCAAATATTCTAAAGATATATCAGATAAGTCAGCATCTTGAGCAATTACTAATCCTCCAGTAGTCAAAACTGTATTAATTAATTGTTGAAATAATTTTAAAATTTTGACTCGTTTATGTTTACAAGTGTTGCTGTTGAGTAAATGCCACAAACTCTGTTCTACTTCATCTAAAATTAATATTGCCCCTTGCCAGTCTTTAGGGTTAAGTTTCCAAATTGAATCAACACATAAACCAAAAGCTTTATTAGCTAATTTGTTATCTGTTATGGTTAAATCTTCCCTAGAATTTAATCCCCATTGAATCCCAATTTTATCACACAAAAATCTACCTAGCTGAATCCTATGTGTAATTAATAATATTGGTCTATCGGCAAGTTTAGCTTTGTTAACAATAGTTTGCAGTGCTGTGGTTTTTCCTGTGCCTTTGGCTGATTTTATCCCTACTAGTCCAGTGGTGGGATAAGATACATTTTCTAGGTAAGGACAGTTGACTGTGAGTGCTGGGGGAATGGTTAACTGAGTATGGGGTTGGCTTTGGGATAAATAAATTTCTAAATCAGTACTTTGGCGATACACTTTATCGAAAGCACCTGCGCCTTTAGCAACAATGAACTCATCAACACCTTTTTCTGTTCCTGGAAGTTCTATGACTTTGACCGGGCATTTTTTGGACTGGAATAAATAACCCAACTGAGAAATAGCATTGTTGATAGCAGCAATTTTTCTGGGTTGAGTTTCAAAATCAAAGCAAATCAAAAAAGAGCGCTTTGTTATGGCGAATGCTGCTAAGTCGGGAATTAGTTGGCGACTGGTGACTTTACCAAATATATCTTTGACGACCCGATAACCACTGGTAATACCTGGAATGGCGATCGCCGTATATCCTTGTGTTAATAGGGCTGCTGCTTTTTTTGCTCCTTCGCAGATAATCACTGGTAGGTTATGTTGCATTACCCACTGCCAAAACCCTTCGGCTGCGCCATGGGGGTCAATGTTGATACTATTGGGCATGGCTAGATTATAGCGTTGAGAAACTAGCTGCCAGATTTTTAATGTCACCCGCAAACAAAATACTCGTGTTGGGGTGCTGGGTGGATGTTCATATTTGATGGGTTTGCCATTTTGATTGCTTCGGGGTTGGTTGGGCTTAAAGCATCCCCATTCCATTGATTGCCAATTATTGAGGGGATCTAAACCAGAACACCACCAACCACCTGCGGTGACATGATTATAACGTTGTAACCAACTATTTTTCACCATACCTGTGTTGGTACGGGGCAGATGCTGAGAAATTAAGAGATATTCTAAGGCTGATGCGTCTTGGAGAGATTTAAAGTTGAGTTGAGCTAAGTCTACATCTATACTGCTTTTCTTGACTAATTCCTCAAGGTGTTTGATGTGTAAGGATTGCAGAGGCATGGTAAGACCCTTGAACGGAATACGACGGATTTAAAACTTATCATGCCTGGCCTGGATTTCTATGGGGATTATTACTAAGTTTAAATGATGTTTTTTTAGCTATGCACGACTAAATACATCGGTAAATGAGCAAGTGCATAACTCTATCAGAGTATATTGCTGTATTAATAAACTTGTATTGTCAGATTTAAGGGGGATTATTTTTGATATTTCAGTAAATTTGCTCAATAATCCTGATTAGCAGCCAGGGAAAATATAGCTTTAAATTCCCTGTCTAATAGCTTAAGTCGGTTAAAACCCACTAGTAACACAAGCATCCTGCTTGTTTGATTTATTGTGCGATCGGTTAGCGGGCGGTGGGGGGGAGCCAGGGAATAAATTCCCTGTCTAATAGCTTAAGTCGGTTAAAACCGACTGGTTTATGGTTTGTGTTTTATGGTTTGGATGTGTGGGGAGGGGGTTTTATGGTTTGGGTTTTAGCTTGACTAAAACCGA
>Ga0169931_10001375_pt1 | contig 40263 bp, 38 predicted proteins | sample Kivu_15m_20L_FD_129675 | JGI IMG/M metagenome (GOLD analysis project Ga0169931, IMG submission 129675) | Freshwater microbial communities from Lake Kivu, Western Province, Rwanda to study Microbial Dark Matter (Phase II) - Kivu_15m_20L... | ecosystem: Environmental > Aquatic > Freshwater > Lake... | reverse complement strand
CATCTGTGCGAGCGCCGTGGGCAGGCCACCCACCACGGCGATGGGCACGTGCTCGATGGCACCGGCCGCCGACTTCGCCACCGTGGGAGTGACGTGTACGGCGCGATGGCGCGGCAGCACCACTCCCTGCACACCCGCCCCGTCGCAGCAGCGCAGCAAGGCACCCAGATTGCCGGGATCGGTCACACCATCGACGGCCACCAGGAACGGCGACTTACCCGCCCGACGCCTGAGCAGGTCGCCCAACTCGACCTCGGTCAGGGGTGCCGCCTTGGCCAACACGCCCTGGGGTGCCTCGCTGCGAGCCTCGGCCTCGAGTTTGCGGCGGTTCACCTCCATCACCGGCACGCGCTGCGCATGCGCCAACGCCACGATGTCGGCGATCACGTCCCGCTCGTCCAGATCGCTGGCCACCCACACCTCACGCACCTTGCGCGTGCCGGCGATCAGCAACTCGCGAACGGCCTGACGACCCTCGACCTGCTCGCCGCCCAAGCCCTTGTTCGCCCGGGGACCCTTGGCGGCCGGATGCGGCCCCGGGCGCGGACCGGGTCCGGGGCGCGGACCCAGGCGCACGGGGCGCGGACCCTGGCGCACGGGGCCCGTGCGCGCAGCACCTCCGCCCTGCCGGGGTTTGCCAGGTCGTCGTGGCGGTGCCATCAGTGAGGTCCCTTCGTTCGGGTGATCACGGCCACCGCCCAACAGGCGATGCCCTCACGGCGGCCCAGGCTGCCCAGGCCCTCGGCTCGCCGCCCGGCCACCGTGACGGGTGCACCGACCACCTGGGACAGGCGTTCGCGCATCTCGGCGCGCCGCGGCGCCAGTTTGGGGGCCTCGCACATGACATCGGCGTCGACGTTGCCGATCTCCCACCCGTCGCTGCGCACCATGGCGACGACATGGGAGAGCAGCGTGATGCTGTCGGCACCGCGGAACCGCTCATCGGTGTCGGGGAAGTGTTCGCCCAGGTCGCCCAGCCCGGCCGCACCCAGGAGCGCCTCCGCCACCGCATGGGCCACCACATCGGCATCGCTGTGGCCCGCGAGGCCGCGCTCTCCGGGGAAGGTGCAGCCACCCAGCACCAGCACTCGTCGCGGATCGTCCGTGAACCGGTGCACGTCGACGCCCTGGCCGACCCGGATCTCGGGCACCGGCACACCGGCCGGCACACCCGCCCGTTGTCGGGCCCACTCGAGATCGTCGGGGTGCGTGATCTTCCGGTTGTCCGCCTCACCCGCCACCACCACGACGGTACCGCCCTGCGCCTCGACCAGTGCGGCGTCATCGGTTGCCTCCGCCTGGGCGTCGGCATGGACCCGGCGCAGTACGTCGGCCCGGAAGGCCTGAGGTGTCTGCACCGCCATCATGGACGCCCGGTCCGGCGTGCCCACCACGCGGCCAGACGCGTCGACCTGCTTGACCGTGTCGGTCACCGGGACCCCTGGCACCGCCGCATCGGCACCCGCCACCACGGCATCGATGACGGCGCGGTACAACCCTGTCCCGGCGAAGGGGCGGGCGCCGTCGTGCACGCACACGATCGTGGCGTCGGCCGGCACGGCCGCCAGACCGCGCCGTACCGACTCACTGCGGGTGGCACCGCCCGCCACCGACCCGGGTTCCAGGGGTGCGTCGGCGGGCAGCACCACCACCACACCGGCGCTGACCTGGCGGGCAGCGCCTACCGCCCAGTCGAGGACGCGCCGGTCGCCCAAGGTCTCGAATTGTTTGGCGCGCCCGAACCGGCGGCCGGATCCGGCGGCGACCACCACGGTCCAGATCAGAGGCGCCGACACGAGGCCGCAGGGTAGTACCGTTGGGCACATGGCCCACGCCGACCTTCTCGCCAGTACGGACCTCTTCGCCCAGGCGACGGACGCCGAACTGCACCATGTGGCCTCCCATGCGACCGCACGCGACATGGTGCGCGGCGATCTTCTGTTCCGGGAGGGCGACGTACCCGATGCGCTGTACGTGATGATCCGGGGACGCGTGGCCATCGCACTCGACCACCGGCCGATCGACACCCGGGAGAGCGTCGTGGCGCTCATGGAGACCGGCGACCTGTTCGGCGAGATGGGCCTGTTGGACGGCGGAGCTCGCTCAGCCAACGCCAAAGCCCTCGAGCCGAGCACCGTGCTGACCGTGCCGTACGGGCCGGTGCGCGAGATGTTCGAGCAACGGCCTGAGTTGCTGTGGGGTGTGGTTCGCCTGCTCGCCCGCCGCCTTCGGGCCATGGACGAGGCGTTGGCGGACTCGGTGTTCCTGGACGTCACGGGCCGCACCGCCAAGCGCATCCTGGAACTGTCCGACGGCGCCGACGAGTTCCAACTGCCCGTCACCCAGGAAGAGCTGGCCGGCATGGTCGGGGCATCGCGCGAACGGGTCAACAAGGCCATCGCCAGTTTCATCCGCCTGGGCTGGTTGGAGCAGCACGAGCGCCGCTACCGCATCCTGATGCGCGACCGCCTGCAGCGCCGCGCCAACTGAGCCACGAATCGGATTCAGCCCACCAGCCAGTCGCGGGCCCGCGAGAACGCATCGGCAGCGTCATCGGGGCGGTGTGCCGGCCGCTGAGGATCGTGTGCGAAGCCGTGCTCGGCCTCGGGATACCGCACCACGATGATGCCCGTCGCCGCCAGTGCCGACACGTCGTCGGGCGGCGTGTAGGAATCGCGGTCACCGATGATCGCCAACACTCGATCGGGGTGCCCGGCTTTCACGTGCACCAGTGGCTCCCCCTGCCCCTGACCGTGCCACGCCTCGGGCAACCGGATCATGCCGTAGAAGCTGGCGATCCGCTCGAAGCGCTGCGACCGGGCCGCCTTGAAGCAGTACATGCCACCCATGCAGAACCCCATGAGAACCGCCCGCTCGGTGCCCAGCAGATCGGCTGCCGCCCGGAGGTCGGCCAGATTGGCGTCGTCGTCGAGACGCGCTACGGCGGCAAAACGCTCCTGCACGTCAGGTCCGAACTGGTACCCCGGGAACGGCTCCACGGCCGCCACGGCCACACCCCACTCGCTGGCCAGACGCACCACCAGATCGTCGTAGAGCGGCCGCAGGCCGAAGATGTCGGGGGCGATCACCAGACCCGTGACGGGACGCTCGGCCGCCCCCTCGGGCCTCGCCACTTCGACGGCCGTACCCGTGGGCAATGTCATGCGCATCAGACGATGCTGACACAGGGTCGAGGTCGTCGTCACCCAAGTGGCCGGTTTTCGCCCGTTGGGGCCAGCATGGGGCGAGATCATGTTGTTGGCACTGAGCGAGATCCGTCGGGCCAAGGCCCGCTTCACCGCCCTGGCACTGGCGGTCGGTCTGCTCGTATTCCTGGTGCTGTTCCAGCAGGGCCTGCGCGACGGCCTGATCACCCAGTTCATCGGGGCGCTGCGCAACCAGAGCGCGCCGGTTCTGGTGTACGGCGAGCAGGCACGCCAGAACCTCGAGGGCAGCCAGATATCACCCGACCAGCAGGCAGCCGTGGCCGGCATGGAAGGCGTCGCCCGGGTGGGACGTCTCGGCGAGGGCACGTTCACCGTGTCGACACCGGTGACGAGAGCCGAGAGCGACCCCGACGACCGGCTCATCGACGCCGTCATCTTCGGCTATGACCTCGACGGCCCCGGCGCCGGGCTGGGCGCACCCACCACCCTGACCGCCGGGCGCCTGCCCACGGCCACCGGTGAGGCGGTGGCCAGCGAGCGCAATCGTGACGAGGGTTTCGACGTGGGCGATGTGGTGCGAGTCGAGCCCGCCGGCCTGGAGATCACCGTGGTGGGTGTGGCCACCGACGTGAACTACTCGGTGGCGCCGACGCTGTTCACCTCGTGGAACACCTATGCCGAGGCGCGTCGGGTTCGGAATCCCGATGCCGTGGACGTGTACCCGACGGTGCTGGCACTGGAACTGGCCGACGGCGTCGACGAGGGTGACGCACTCGCCCGCATCACCGCACTCGAGGGCGTGGAGGCACTCACCCGGCAGCAGGCCGTCGACGCATCGCCCGGTGTGGCGGCCGTCAGCCAGTCGCTGAACACGGTGATCGGCCTGTTGCTGCTGACCGCTCTGCTGGTGATCGGCCTGTTCGTGCTGATCATCACCGTGCAGAAGGCCTCTGCGCTGACGTTGCTGCGGGCGATCGGGGCCCGTCGCTCGACCCTGGTGCGGGCGTTGCTGACCCAGACCAGTCTGGTGGTGGGTGCCGGCGTCGTCATCGGCAGTGTGCTGCTCGCACTGCTGGCACCGGCGGCCAGCAGCATCGGTGTGCAGTTCCGACTGGGCCAGGTGCTGGGGATGGGTGTGGTGACCCTGGCGCTGTCGTTGTTGGCGTCGTGGGCCGCCGTTCGACGCGTCCTGCGCATCGATCCGATCGCCGCCACCACCACCCAGGGGCTGCTGCGATGAGGATGGCACTGCGCGAACTACGCCGACGGCCCGGTCGCTTCACCATGGCCACCCTCACCCTGGCGGTGCTGGCATCGCTGTTGCTGTTCCTCGCTGGTCTGCTCGACGGGCTGTACCTGGGCTCCACCGGCGCCATCAGGGCCCAACAGGCCGACGTGTTCGTGTACGGCGACACGTCGCGAGACTCGTTCCTGCGCAGCCGTATCGAACCCCACACTCGCGAAGTGGTGCGACAGGTCGCCGGTGTGACGGCCGTGGGTGGACTCGGCCTGGCGCTGGTGGGCGCCGCCGTGCCCGGTTCCGACGACCTCGCCGACGCGGCCGTGATCGGCTACGAACTACCCCCGCGCGGTGTGCCAGAGCCGCCCGCCCCCGGCCAAGCGTGGGCCGACGACCGCCTGCGTGCCGAAGGCGTCAGCGTGGGCGATGTACTGCAACTGGGGACGGCGCGGATACCCGTCGAGGTGATCGGCTTCGTCGACGACACCAACTATCTGCTGCAGGGTGCACTGTGGGTGGAGCCGGGAACCTGGCGCGCCGTACAGAACGCCAACCGCCCCGACGCACGCGTGGCCGACGACATCGTGCAGGTGCTGATCGTGCGCGGAGACGGGACTGCGAGCGATGAGGAGCTCGCCGCCCGGATCGATGCTGCGACCGCCTCGCTGGGCACCGGCAGCGGTGCCACGTCGTCGCTGACCAAGGCCGAGGCCGAACTGTCCCTTCCCGGCACGCGGGAACAGAACGCCACGTTCAACCAGATTCTTGGTGTCACCTTCGCCGTCGTGGTGCTGATCGTGGCCCTGTACTTCGCCCTGTTGACGCTGGAGCGGGTACCGCTGTACGGCATGCTCAAGGCGGTCGGAGCCTCGACGCGTCAACTGTTCGCCGGCGTCATGGTGCAGGCCATCGTCGTGGCGACCGCCGCCTTCGCCATGGGCGCTGTGGTCGTGGCGGTGGGTGCGGCCACGGCACCCGCCGAACTGCCCCTCGCCGTGGAACAGGGGCGCGTGGTGTCGACCTATGTGGTGCTCGTGCTGTGTGCCGTGCTGGGCAGCCTGGCTTCGCTGCGCCGAGTCGTGCGCATCGACCCCGCCCAGGCGATCGGAGGAGGATCATGACCACACCGCTCGAACTACGCGATGTGACCAAGGTGTACGGCTCGGGTGACACCGCCGTCACGGCGTTGGCCCACGCCACACTGAGCGTCGCCGCCGAGGAGATGGTGGCCCTGGTGGGCCCGTCGGGCTCGGGAAAGACCACGCTGCTGTCGATCGCCGGAGGACTGCTGCACGCCACGTCGGGCGAGGTACGCGTGGGTGGACGGGACATCAGCGCCGCCACACCCCGACAGCTCACCGATCTGCGGCGCGACACCGTGGGCTTCGTGTTCCAGGCCGTGAACCTGGTGCCGTTCCTCACCGCCCGCGAGAACCTGCTCCTGGTCGACGAACTGCGGGGGCGGCGGTCCAAGGCTTCCCGCCAGCGCGCCGACCAACTGCTCGGCGAACTGGGCCTGGCGTACCGTACGGGCAACCTGCCCGGACAGTTGTCGGGTGGCGAACGCCAGCGGGTGGCCATCGCGCGGGCGCTCATGAACGAACCCCGGCTCGTGCTGTTCGACGAGCCGACCTCGGCGCTCGACACCCAGTTGGGTGAGCAGGTGATGGAACTGATCAAGGCCGAGGTGAAGGGGCGCGGTATCGCAGCGGTGATCATCACCCACGACGAGCGCATGACCCACTATGCCGACCGCACGGTGCACATCGTCGACGGCGTGCTGAACGCCACCTGACCGACGAGACCCGTTGCGACGTCGACCAGGCGTCCGGGCGGGCACAGGGAGACATCACCCGGTGGCCACCGCACCCCTAGGTGTGGGGCGTCCAACGGGTCGAGTGGACGCATGAGCCAACGGGTGGTCGCCACGGCCAACAACGTCGTGCCGCACGACGACACGCGGTCGGCGCCCGCCACCACCACGATGCCCAGCGGTGGGCCTTCGCTCAACAGGCGGTCCCACACCGCGGCGGCCTGCCAGGCGATCACCCCGAGTTCATGCTCCCAACGCCTTCGAACCACCCCCACACCATCGATCACCACGCTCACGGGACGGTGAGGTCCAGCCGCGCCCCGGCGCTCATCGAGCAGAGCCATCAACCGCTCCATGAGGGGTGTGCAGGGCTCGACCCCGGTCACCGTGACGATGTCGTGATCGCGGCCACCCACGATGCGATGGATGGTGTGGGTGACACCACTGCGCGGCCCGCCGATGATCAGGGCGTGGCCCGATGGGTCGCATCGCAGCGGCAACCGGCGCTGCTGCTCGACGTCGTCGAGAAGTCCCACCACGCTGCAGTCCTCGACGCCGTCCGGGGCGAGCACGCCGGGGAGTGGCGGCTGCCACAGCGGGCGGCACCCGGTGAAGCCAAGGGAGTGGGCCGCCGTCTCCAGTGCACCGACGACCGCGGCCAGGGTGCTCACACCGCTGGGCGCCGGCAGCGGTGCCACGGCCGGCGCCACATGCCTCGCCACGGTGCGCACCTTCACCTCGCCAGATGGTTCAGCCCAAGGCGTCGACGTGTCGGCCACCTGCATCTCCACGACCTCGTCGGCCCCGGTGCGCATGAGGGCCCGACCGGGCCGACTGCGGTCGAACGTTGCCGGGCGCGGATCGGCGACCACGTCGAGGGCATCGGCGCGGTCGGCCACTCGCAGGCAGATGCGCAGTTCGGTGTTCGCCCGCACGTCGTCGCGCACCACCCCCGCCGGGCGTTGCGTCGCCAACACCAGATGCAGTCCCAGACTGCGTCCCCGCTGCGCCAGCGACACCAGTGCCGAGACGACATCGGGCCGGGCCTGTACGAGCGCCGCCACCTCGTCCACCACGATCACCAGTCGGGCCATGGCCGCCTCGTGACGCCGCCCCGTCGGCCACTGCGCCACATCCGACAGGCCCTCACCTCGCAGCATCCGCTCGCGTCGGGTCAACTCGACCCGCAGCCCGGCGAGCACCCGGGCGATGGTGTCGCCGTCGAGGTCGGTGACCACACCAGCGACATGGGGTAGGCGTCCACAGGCATCGAAGGCGGCACCGCCCTTGAAGTCGACCAGTACGAACTGCAGTCGGTCCGGTGGTGTGAACCACGCCCAACTGGCGACCAGGGTGCGCAGCACCTCGCTCTTGCCCGAACCCGTGGTGCCGGCGATGAGAGCGTGCGGACCGTGGCGTACGAGGTCGACCGTGACGACACCCTCGACACTGCGCCCAAGGACGGCGGGCAGGCCCTCACCCGCCTCGCTCCACCGTCGCACCACATCGGCCGGGTGCGCTGCGGTGCCGTGCAGTGCCGCCCACGCGACGTGGGCGCCGGCCCCGTTCGAGACGGTGCCCCGGCGATCGACGGCCTCGGCGTCCCGCCACGCCACGACAGCCCGCACCAGTTCGTGGAACCACGCCGCCGTCACACCTGCCGGCGCGCACCGCCCCACCACCGACCCCAACCGGTGCAGTTCGACAAGCGGTGCTCGGGCGTCCCAGCGCACGACCGTCGAACATGACGCATCGAGTGCGTCGCCGCCGGCACGAGGATCGATCACCAACCACGCCGCCCCGTCCTCGCCGCCGGCGCACGCACCCTGGAGCGACCCCGGATGGATGATCACGACGAGTTCGTGCGCTGCACGGTGGTGCCGGTGCGGGATCACCTCGAGGTCGGCGAGGCGGTCGTCGTCGGGGTCGCCGACCACCCGCACGCTGAGATCAGCCGGGCCGACCTGTGTGATCAGTTGGGCCAGGACGGAGCGCGCCAATGCCAGTGCACCCGCACCGGCCAGACCCACGCGCGCACCGGGACCGAGGTCGATCGCCACGGGTACGTCGTGCCACCAGGTGTCGTCACCGACCCGTTCACGACCCTGCCCGAGCACCACCTGCCACACATCGACATGGCGATGGGGCCGCCGCTCCCACAACCCGCCGGACGTACCCTGGGCCATGGCCATGACGGCGGGCAGCGATGGCCGATCGCGACGGGCGGCTACCTCACCGTGCCGTTGGTTCTGGCGAACGACGGCCGCATGCCGTCGACGACGATGACCCCTGCGCGTGCGGGCGACCACCCACCACATGCCGCTCGCGAGGAACGAGGACAGGCCCACCAGGGCCAGGACGGGTTGGCGCAGGACGACGGCGAGCACCCCGCTCGTCATGCCGGCCATGAGGGCCGGCCCCATCGACGGGTTGGGCACCGACGCCGCATCGGCCACCGGGGTGCGTACCTCATCGGTGGACTCGGCCGTGGCGTCGAGTAGGCGGCCGTGCCGTTGCGCCGTGCGCCACCAGGGCCAACCCGGATCGCCGGGCGAGATCGGCCCGGTCGGCGCGGTGGGTCCCGTGCCGAGGTCCTGCCAGGTCAGCGCCGTCGGACCGAGCGTGAGGGGTGTCGATGCCGGCCAATGCGCCGCCGGGCCGATCGGCCGGCCGCCGACGGCGAGGGACGGCCCGCTCAGGGGCCTCACGGTCACCTTCACCTCATGGGCCCCGACCCGGACCTCGACCACACCGGCGTGGGGCACTGCGTCGACTGCGGTCACCTGCAGTGACACACCCTCGGCACTGCCGAGCAGATGGCGACCTTCACCCAACCGGCGCACACCTCCCGACGCCTCACCCGCCACGGTCGTCACCTCGATCAGGGGGGCGACTGGTGGTGGCACCGGCGGCGCCACCGGACCCCACCGTGAACCGGCCCGGACACCGGCCGACCGCACTGATCGGTCACGGGGGACGGTACGGCCGTCGACCCAGACCGAACCATCGGCATCGTCGACCACTGCGCCGTACGCCCGCAGGGCATCGGCGACCTGGCCGACCGTGGCCGACGACGAGGGTGCAGCCAGCCACAGCCAGTGCCGGTCGTCGACGACCACCGGGAACTCGTCGTCGCGCCCCACCTCGTGATGTGGGCATCACGACCATCATCCCGGAAGCCTCACCGCGTCGATTCTCCACCGGTGACAGGACGGGTGAGGGTGCCGGTGATCCGGGGGTGCAACGCCGGGGTGACACCGGTGGCAACGCTTCGACGATGACCTCCTCGGCATCTCACGGAACGTTCACCGGGCGCCTGTTTCGCGAATGGCACTGGATGTGCACCCGACCGCAGCTGTTGGACCACGTTCGACGCTGGCCGCTCGACGGTCCACCACTGTCCAGTCTCGACGACCTGCTGCAACGGTGCGGGTACGGCGGACAGTCCGACGACGAGACGGCCGATGCCGTGCTGGCGCGGGTCCTGCACCTGGCGACGTTCGACACCGTGGCCACCCGGGTCGTGCTTCAGCGGGTGCTGCCCGGCATGCTGGCCATCGCCAGGCGCCGCACCACACGCCGCCCGGCCGAGTTCGAGACGACGCTGTGCGAACTGGCGGGCGCCATGTGGTTGCTGATTCGCTCCACGCCCGCCGATCGGCACCACCACCATGTGGCGGCACACCTGCTGCGCAACGCCGAGTACGAGGCATTTCGGCGCTCGATGCGGCGCGTGCACCACCGCCGCGAGGTACCGGCGGGCGGGTCCATGTCCGAGTACGACCTGACCACGGACCCGACCGCCATATGGCTCGACGATCCGGGGCGACGCCTCGCCGAGGCGTTGCGTCATGGACACGCCGCCGGGCTGCCACGAAGCGATCTGGACCTGATCACCTCGTTGGCCTCGGGTGAATCGGTCGATGCCGCCGCCGGGCGCCTGGGTATCAGCGACCGAGCGCTGCGAGCGCGCCGTGCGGCAGCCGTGGCCCGCCTGCGGGAGGTGATGCGAGCGGCCTGAACCGGCGCAGGCGGAGGCTGTTGGTGACCACGAACACGCTCGACATGGCCATGGCGGCACCGGCGATGACGGGATTCAGACGGCCGAACGCTGCCAGGGGAAGGGCCGCCACGTTGTAGGCGAACGCCCAGAACAGATTCGACCGGATGATGCTCAGAGTGCGCCGGGCCAGTCGCACGGCATCAGCCGCCTGGTACAGATCGCCGCTGACCACTGTGAGGTCACCGGCCTCCATGGCGGCATCGGTCCCCGTTCCCATGGCGATCCCCAGATCGGCCTGCGCCAGGGCAGCGGCATCGTTGACGCCGTCACCCACCATGGCCACCACCCGCCCCTGTTGTTGCAGGCCGCGCACCACCTCGACCTTGTCACCCGGCAGCACGTCGGCGATCACACACGGTTCGTCGTCGCCCGGCGCCCCGATTCCGACCTCGGCCGCCACGGCCAGAGCCGTCGCACGTTGATCGCCCGTGAGCAGGACCGGACGCAGGCCGAGGCGGCGCAGGGCTGCCACCGCGGCGGCGCTGCTCGGCTTGACCCGATCGGCCACCACGAACACGGCCCGGGCCCGGCCCTGCCAACCCCCGACCACGGCGGTGCGGCCGTGCGCACCGGCCTCGTCGATGGCGTGCTGCAGGGTGCCACTCACCGACAGCCCACGCTCACGGACGAAGTTCGGCCGGCCGACGACCACCTCCACACCTCCGACCGTGGCCGTGGCACCCAGGCCCGTGTGGGCAGTGAACCCGGTGACCGCCACGTCGGCGGACCATGGTTCGCTGGCCGCGGCGATGGCGCGGGCGATGGGATGCTCACTGGCGCGTTCGACCGCACCCACCAAGGCCAGGACCTCGGCGTGCTGGGACCCCTCGGCACTGGTGTCGACGACCATGTCGACCAACTCCATGCGGCCCGTGGTGACGGTTCCCGTCTTGTCGAGCACCACGGTGTCGACACGGCGGGTCGACTCGAGCACCTCGGGGCCCTTGATGAGCAGGCCCAACTGAGCGCCGCGACCCGTTCCCACCAACAACGCCGTGGGGGTGGCCAGGCCCAGGGCGCAGGGACAGGCGATGATGAGCACCGCCACGGCGGCGGTGAAGGCGCGGTCGGCGTCACCGTCCACCGCCCACCAGACCGCCAGCGTCGCTGCGGCCAGCACCAGCACCACGGGGACGAACACTGCGCTCACCCGGTCGGCGAGACGTTGCACGCGCGCCTTACCGGACTGGGCAGTCGTCACCAGGCGGGCGATGTGCGCCAGGGTGGTGTCGGCACCCACGCGTGTAGCGCGCACCAGGAGGTGACCGCCCACGTTGACGGTGGCACCCGTGACGGGATCGCCCACCCCGACCTCCACGGGCACGCTCTCACCCGTCACCATCGAGGCGTCAACGGCACTGGCCCCCTCGACGACGACGCCGTCGGTGGCGATCTGCTCACCGGGGCGCACCACGAACTCGTCACCGAATAACAACTGGTCGGCCGGCACGAGCACCTCGGCACCGTGGCGGCGAACCGTGGCAACCTTCGCCCCGATGTGCAACAACGCCCGCAGGGCTGCGCCGGCACGCCGACGTGCACGCGCCTCCAGGTACCGCCCGAGCAGCAGGAACACGGTCACCGCCACCGCCACCTCGAGGTAGATCTCGTCACCGTGCGCACCGCCGTGCGCACCGCCGTGCCCGCCACCGCCCGACGGCCACAGCGACAGGCTCATGGTCATGCCCGGCCGCCCCGCATCGCCCACGAACAGTGCCCACAGACTCCACAGATAGGCAGCACCCACCCCGATGGCGATCAGGGTGTCCATGGTCGTGGCACGGTGCCGGGCGTTCAGCACCGCCGCCCGATGGAACGGCCACGCGCCCCATACGACCACCGGTGACGCCAGCGTGAGCACCAACCACTGCCAGTGTTCGAACTGCAGCGGCGGCGCCATGGACAGCACCACGACCGGCGCACCCAGGGCCGCCGACACGGCCAGGCGACGACGCAGTGGCGCCAGGTCGTCCCCGGGGGGTGGCTCGGCGTCATCGACCGTTGTCGCCGCCACGGTGGGCGTCGGCAGGCGGGCCTCGTAGCCGATGGACCGGATGGCCGCCAGAAGGTCGTCCGTGGTCACCGTGGACCCGTCCATGCGCACGGCCGCAGTCTCGGTGGCGAAGTTCACGCTGGCGCGCACGCCCTCGAGGCGGTTCAGTCGCTTCTCGATCCTCGCCGCACAGGCAGCACAGGTCATACCCGAGACATCGAGGTCGACCTGGCGTTGCGGCGTCATCAGGCGTCCCCGCTGACCACCTCGAAGCCCGCCTCGTCGACGGCGGCGTACACGGCGGCCCGGCTCATGCCCACGCCATGGACCACCACGGTTGTGGACGCCAGGTCGACGTGCACATCGTGTACACCGGTCACACCACCGATCTCGGCCTTCACGGCCGCTTCGCAGTGCCCGCAGGTCATGCCCGGCACGCTGAAGACGAGTTCCTCCATGGCGTGTCTCCTTTCTGGAGCGCAGGGTACTCAGGGTCGTTCGTGGAAATGCGGCCGCCGCTTCTCCAGGAACGCCGCTATGCCTTCCTGAGCATCGGCCGTCACGGCGGCCGCCGACATGAGTTCGACGGCATAGTCGTATGCCTTCGGCTGGTCCATGTCGATCTGGGCGTAGAAGCCGTGCTTGCCCAGTGCCTTCGACATGGCCGAGCCCCTGACGACCCGCCGCATGAGGTCGGCGACGGCCTCGTCGAGTTCGGCTGCCGGCACCACTCGGTTCACCAGGCCCCACTCGGCGGCCGTCTGCGCATCGATCGCGTCGCCGGTCAGAGCCAGCTCGAGCGCTCGCTTGCGACCGACATTGCGCGCCACTGCGACCAGCGGCGTGTGGCAGAACAAGCCGCCCTTTCCGCCCGGCAGCGCGAACGTGGCGGTATCGGCGGCGACTGCCAGATCACAGCTGGCCACCAACTGGCAACCCGCTGCCGTGGCCAGCGCATGCACCTTGGCGCAAACGGGCTGGGGTATGGCCTGGATGGTGTTCATCATGTCGGTACAGGCCAGGAACAATCGTCGGGTCTCGCTCAGCGACGCACCTGCCATGTCGGCGAAGTGATGGCCGGCCGAGAACACCGGCCCATCGGCCGCGAGAACGACACCGAGGGCACGACTGGCACCCACCGCTTCGAGCGCCGCCCGCAGGTCGGCCATCATCGCCGCCGACAACGCATTGCGCTTCTCGGGTCGGCTCAGGGTGATCGTGGCCACGTCACCGTCGACCTCGACCCGCACGTGATGGAACTCGGCAGTCATGCGCCCATGTTTCCACGGCCGCCGCAGGCGGTGGTGCCCCCCCAGGGGCTCGAACCCTGAACCAACGGATTAAAAGTCCGCTGCTCTGCCATTGAGCTAGAGGGGCGAGGGCCACTGCGTCGAGCGCGAAGGCTAGCCGCCGTGGCTCAGGTCGTGCCCCGGCGGCTCGGCCGGATCAGTCGGTCCACTCGGTGTGGGCCCGCAAGCGGCCGCGCTCGTCGGTCCACCCCTTGGACGTGGCATGGGCGACCATGGCATCGAAGTCGCTCTCCCAACCCGCCGGTAGCGGTCCTGACTGCTGGGCCAGGTGCTTCACGGTGTCGGCGGCGATGAAGGCGTGGCCCTCGTCGTCGGTCAACTCCACCCCGGCGGCGGCAAGGCCTCGGCGGGCGGGCACATCGGGACGGTTGCCCGTGACCTTGAAGGCCTTCAGATCGGCAGCATCGAGCACTGCCGGGCGTCCCTCGAGGTCGACGTACACGATCATCCACGACACGGTAGCCGTCGAGTGCGATGACGCGGAATGGCACTCCACGTATGCCTCCGCGCCATGTCGGGTTCACTCCGACCGGCTAGGAAGGGGGCGTGCGCATTCTGGTGACGAACGACGACGGGATCGACTCGGTGGGCCTCCACGTACTGGCGAGGGCGATGCGACGCCACGGCGATGTGGTGATCGTGGCACCCGACCGCGAGTACTCCGGAGCCAGTGCCGCCTTCGGGGCGTTGCACCTCATACAACCCGAGGTGCACCACGCCAACGTCGAGGGCATCGAGACGGCGTGGACCGTCAGTGGGCCCCCTGCGCTGTGCGTCATGTTCGCCCGCCTGGGCGCCTTCGAGGGCCCCTTCGACCTGGTGGTGTCGGGCATCAATCCCGGCGCCAACGTCGGACGCTCGGTGTATCACTCGGGCACCATCGGTGCGGCGCTGACCGCTCGCAACGGCGGCATTCCCGGGGTGGCCGTCAGCCAGGCGGTGTCGGGTTTCGGGATCGAAGGCCAGGGGTGGGACGAGATGCTGGTGGGTCAGCAGTGGGACACCGCCGCCGCCGTGGCCGACGCCGTCGTGGCGGGACTGCTGGCCGATGGACCCGTGGAGCCGGTGGTCATCAACATCAACGTGCCCAATGTGGCGTTGACCGACATCGTCGGATGGCGCCGGGCCGTCGTGGGCCACGAGCCGCCGCGTGCCATGGCTCGAGTGACCCTGGAACCCAAGGAGGGTCACGCCGGGTCCTACTACGCCCGCATGTCGTGGGGTGACGCCCTCGAACTGCCGGCCCACACCGACGGTGGTGCTGTCGAGCGGGGCGAGGTGGCCATCACCTACCTGAACCGACTGCAACACGACCATGACCACGACACACAGCCGGTGCCCACCAAGGCGGAACTCGCACTGGATGCGCTGCTGCGCGGTTGAGCAGCCGACCCACCGACTCACCCCGCTCGGGCTGGCACTCGCCAGATGACCTCCGTGCCGTCGCCCTGACCCGAGCGCACCTCACAGCCACCACCCAACAGTTGTGCACGGCGGCGCATGTTCGTCAGACCGTTGCCAGAGACGGGGAGAGCAGGCAATCCAACACCGTCGTCCCACACGCCGAGCACCACGTCCGAGCCGACCAGATACACATCGACCTCCACACGGTGCGCCCGGGCGTGCCGGGCCACATTCGACAGGAGTTCGCGCATCACCAGCAGCAGGTGGCCCAACGTCGTATCGCTCACGACCGATACGTCGGGGTCGACGGTCACCTGCGGGTCGAAGCCCAGGGCGCGGGTGGCCTCGACGACGGTGTCGTGCACCGAACGATCAGGTGGCGTCGTGCTCCTCCGGGTGGTCCCCAGTTGGTACACCGTGGTGCGCAGGTCGCGGATGATGGCGTCCTGCGACTGCATCCGGGCCTCGACGTCGAACTGGTGGTAGCGATCGGTCACATCGCGGTGCCACATGGAGACCACGCCATCCACGGGGATCAGGGTGATGTCGTACAGGCGGTGCTCACCGAGCAGGTCGTTGTACGAACGCAGACCCTCGGCCACGAAGGGTGTGCCCGTCTCGAGCACCTCGCGCACCCTGGCCACGATGCCGCGCTCCCCTGTGTGAAGGCAACACTTCGGAGGCCAGGTGGCCTTCGATCTCGCTGCGTCGACAGCGGAGATACCGACACTCAGCGTCGTTACAAGTTGCACGGTGCGACCACGGTTGACGTCGGTATGTGCCTGCTGCGCCACCATCAGGTCGTCGGGGTGTACGAACTCGAAGGGCTTCCTCCCCACCCAGTCGTCGGGCCGCCAGCCCAACAGTGCGGTGACCTCAGGGCTGACCGTCTCGATGATCCCATCGACGGAGGTGCGGACCGCCACGTGTGAGTCATGCGCGTCGACCACTCGGTAGCGCCCGCCGTGCTCCCCACGACGAGCCCGGGTTTCCATGCCACCCACTGACGCGGCGTTCACAAGTGCTCAAGATACCCCCCCCCCGACTCAGCGCGCATGCACCCCCATCGACACGGTAGGAAGGGGGTGTGGCGAAATCCATTGGTCCCGATGCCGTGCTTTGGGACATGGACGGCACCCTCGTGGACACCGAGCCGTACTGGATCGCCGCCGAGTTCGAGGTGGCGTCCCGCTACGGCGGTACGTGGGATCACGACCGGGCCAAACTGCTGGTGGGTGCCGACCTGCTGGACGCCGGCCGCTCCATGCGAGAGTTGGCCGGCATCGACGTCACGCCCGAACAGATCGTCGACGAACTGCTGGACAGCGTGGTGGAGAGCATCCGCCAGGAGATCCCGTGGCGACCCGGGGCGCGCGAACTGTTGGCGGCCCTGAACGACGCCGACATCCCCTGTGCCCTGGTGACCATGTCGTGGCGACGTTTCGCCGAACCGGTGGTCGACGCACTGCCACGCAACTCGTTCCGGGTGATCGTGACCGGTGACGAAGTGGCCCGCGGCAAACCGCATCCCGAGCCCTACCTGGAAGCGGCCCGACGCCTCGGCGTGGCACCGAGACGCTGCCTCGCCATCGAGGACTCACCCACCGGCGTGGCATCGGCCACCGCGGCCGGATGCGTGGTGGTGGCCGTGCCCAACGTGGTGGCCGTGCCGCCCGGTCCGGGCCACACGCTGCTGGAGTCCCTGACCGAACTGGACCTGGACGGCATGCGGGCATACTTCGCACCGGCCTGGCGGCGCAGACGCCTGGGCCTGGCCGTCGCCACGGGTGCGGTGTTGGCCCTGGTGGCGGCCGGCGTGACGTCGACCGCCACCGGTGACGAATCCTCCGACGGCCCCGTGGCAGCCGTTCCCCTGGACGGCTGGGCTCCGGGGTGGGCGTGGGAGCGCGATGGGGCCGACTGGGCGAAGGCCGTCGGCCGGGTCCGCGAGTTCTCACCCTTCTGGCTGCAGGTGGTCGACGTCGATCGCCTCGAGCCGATGCCCGGCACCCAGGCCGACCTCGCCGAGGCACTGATCGCCCGTGCCCGTAGTGCGGGAGCACTCATCGTGCCCTCCATCGTCGACGGTCTGCCCGCCGGCGGAATGGCTGCGGTGGTGGGTGACCAGGCTCGCCGCGCACGGCACGTCGCCACCATCGTGCAGTGGGCGCGCGACGGCGACTGGGACGGCGTCGACATCGACTATGAACAATTCGCCTTCGCCGACGGCCGCGACACCTGGGCCGACACCTCGCCGGACTGGATCGTGTTCGTGACCGAGTTGGCAAACGCCCTGCGTGCCGAAGGCCGCACCCTCACGGTGACCGTCCCCCCGGTGTACGCACCTGGGCGCAGCGACGAAGCGGGGTACTGGGTGTACGACCACGCCGCCCTGGCCGAGGTGGCCGACCGGGTGCGCATCATGGCGTATGACTACTCGACCGCCACACCGGGACCGATCGCGCCACTGGGGTGGGTGCAACAGGTGGTCGAGGGTGCCGTCGAGGTGACCGGCCGACCCGACAAGGTGGTGCTGGGCATTCCCGTGTACGGCTACAACTGGCCGACCGGTGCCAACGGCACCTGTCCGCCGACCGCCCAGGGACGTGTCGGGGTGACCGCACGCAGCATCGACGACCTGATCGAGCGCCGCGGGCTGCAACCCGTGTTCGATACCACCACGGGCGAGTGGGCGGCCGTGTACGACGTCGAGGTGGACGACGGCACCACGCGTTGCGTCCAGGCCCGGCGCGTGCACTGGGTGGACGGCGAGGGTGCCGCAGAGCGTGCACGCCTGGCGCAGCAGGCCGGTCTGGGAGGCGTGTCACTGTGGGCTATGGGTTACGAGGACGACGGCGTGTGGGCGGCACTCGATCCGGTGCTGGTGACGCCGTGAGCGGTGACCGTCCCCGGGTCGCCGTGCATGTCACGACGGATGCCGCCCGCCATGTGCGCGCCGGGCATCCGTGGCTGTTCGAGGGCTCCATCACCTCGGTGGGCGGGGCGCCCGCACCGGCGCCCGGCGACCTGGCAGTGGTGTTCGACCCGCAGCGACGGTTCGCCGGGATCGGCCTGTGGGACCCCACGTCGCCGATCAGGGTGCGACTGCTGCACCACGGGCAACCGTCGGTCATCGACGAGGCGTGGTGGCGGGGGCGCCTGAGTGCGGCGATCCAACACCGGGACCCACTGGCCCAGTCGGGCGTCACCACCGGCTACCGGTTGGTGCACGGCGAGAACGACGGCTTCGGCGGCCTGGTGGTGGACCATTACGACGGCACCCTGGTTATCAAGGTGTACACGGCGGCCTGGCTCGCTCACCTGAACCTGGTCGTCGACGCGCTCGTGGACCTCACCCGCCCCGAACGCGTGGTCCTCCGCATGGCCCGCTCGCTACGGCGGTCGGACGGGCCGACCGACGGCACCACCCTCGTGGGGCCGGCACCCAATGGGCCGGTGGCCTTCACCGAGCACGGTCTGGCCTTTCTCGCCGATGTGGTGCGGGGCCACAAGACCGGGCACTTCTTCGACCAACGAGACAACCGGCACCTCGTGGCCGGCTACTGCACCGATGTGCGGGTGTTGGATGTGTGCAGCGCCACCGGCGGCTTCAGCGTCTACGCCGCCGCCGCTGGAGCGCAGAGTGTGCACGCCGTCGACACCAGTGCCGGGGCCCTGTCGGCGCTGGAAGCGAACGTACACGCCAACGAACGGCTCGCAACCGTGTCGCGGTGTCGCGTGACGACCACCTGTGGCGATGCCTTCGACACCATGGCCAGGCTGGCCGCTGCCAGCGAGCGGTTCGACGTGGTGGTCGTCGATCCGCCGTCCATGGCATCGAACGCCCAGCAGGTGGGCAATGCCCGCCACGCCTACGGACGTCTGGCCGAGGCGGCACTGAAACTGGTGGAGCCGGGCGGTGTGCTGTTCCAGGCCTCGTGCACCAGTCGGGTGACCATCGAGGATCTGGATGCCATCGTGCAACGCGCCGCCCGACGAGTCGGCACCCGTCTGGAGGTGCTGCGCCGCACCGGGCATGCGCTGGACCACCCCATCAGCTTCCCCGAGGGTGGCTACTTGAAGGGCCTCCTGCTGCGCACCAAGGGGACGTGACAGAAAAAAGGAGAACCGCCACCGGATCACTCCCCGACCAAGGAAGGGCGATCCAGCGGCGACTCACCAACGTGGGGGTTCAGCGGCCGATCTGCGCAGCCAGGGCCAGGGCGGCCCGCTGGCGGGCACCGGACAGCGCCGTGTAACCCAGTCCAGCCGCCTTGGCGGGTGCACACTCGTTGAGGAAGAACTCGATGAAGGCCTTCGCGATGGCGTTCTGGGACGCCGTACCGCTGCCCTGACGAGTATTCGCCATGGCGTAGGAGATCGCGGTGATCGGGTACACGCCCCTACGGGTCGTGGTGTAGTTGAAGGTCACCACACCGGTGCCACTGCTCATCGTGGAGGCGTTGATGAACGCTGCCGCCGTGCGGGACGTCGGGGCGACGAACTCGCCCGCCGCATTGCGCACCAACGCCGCCTTGATGTTCTTGCCCTCGGCGGCACGCTCGTCGATGAAGGACACCTCGGCGTAGGTGATGGTGCCGTTGCGGTCGGCCACACCATTGGCCACACCGGTGTTCTGCGCCGCGGCCTGGAACGAGCCGTTGGTGGGCAGCGTCCCGGGGAAGGCCGACGAGAAGACGCCGCTGGTCGCCCGAGTCCAGATGGTGGGTTCCAAAGCCTTCAGGTAGTTCACGAAGTTCTCGGTCGTGCCCGAGCTGTCCGAACGGTAGAACACGACGATCGGAAGGTTGGGCAGGCGGACCCCGGGGTTGTCGGCGCGCAGCGCAGCGTCGTTCCAGGTGCGGATCTGGCCAGCGAAGATCTTGGCGATCGTGTTCGGCTTCAGCTTCAACTGCTGCGCCACACCGTCGAGGCGGTATCCGACCCCGATCGCACCGCCGATGAGCGGCACCAGCTTGTAGGTGCCGCCGTCACGACGTCCGGCATCGCTCTGGCGCGGCACGCCGTCGGTCATGCCGAAGATGTACTGCCCTCGGTAGAAGCCTGTTCGACCGGACCCCGAGCCAACGCTCGAGTAGTCGACGGAGTGGCCCTGGGGATTGAACCGGGCGTTGCTGGGGAAGTCGGCCCGACAGGCCTCGATGATGTTCTGGGGAAACGATGCTCCGCCGGCGGTGATGGTCTCGGCTTTGGCGACACCGACACCCACCGAACTCACCAGTGCAACCGTCGAGGCCATGGTGAGCACCTTGCTCGTCAACTTCATGGGGCTACCTACCTTCTCGTGGGGACACGGTCACGGTAGGAGTCGCAGAAATCGAAGAAGTTGCCGCCAGACGGACCTGGGGTATCTCCCAGGTGAATGGTGAATGAACTGGCTCAGCCGAACCGGCCACTCACGTAGTCGAGCGTCCGGGGATCACGGGGGTTCGTGAAGATCACCTCGGTGCGATCGTTCTCGACGATCAGACCCGGATGCTCATCGGCGAGGAAGAACGCGCAGTAGTCCGACACGCGCGCCGCCTGCTGCATGTTGTGGGTGACGATGACGATGGTCATGTCGCTGGCGAGTTCCTTGATGGTCTCCTCGATGCGCAAGGTGGAGGCCGGGTCCAGTGCGGAACAGGGCTCGTCCATGAGCAGGACCGACGGCGTGATGGCGAGTGCACGGGCGATGCAGAGGCGTTGTTGCTGACCGCCCGACAGCGAACCACCGGCGGCCTTCAAACGGTCCTTGACCTCTTTCCACAGGCCGGCACGCGTGAGGCAGTCCTCGATGACGTCGTTCTTGTTCGGAACCTTCATGCCGGACAACTTCAGGCCTGCGACCACGTTCTCGCCGATGGACATGGCGGGGAATGGGTTCGGCTTCTGGAACACCATGCCCACCTTGCGGCGGATGGAGATCGGATCGACACCGGGGTCGTAGATGTCCTCGCCGTCGAGCAGCACCGTGCCCGCCATGGCGGCGCCGTCGATGAACTCGTGCATGCGGTTGAGCATGCGGATGTAGGTGGACTTGCCGCAACCTGACGGTCCGATGAGCCCCGTCACGCTGCGGGCCGGGAACTCGAGGTTGATGTCGGCGAGCACGTGGCGCTTGCCGAACCAGGCGTGCAGGCCCACGGACGCCAACGACTGCGCGCCGGTGGCCCCGGTCGTCGTGATGCTTGCCGATACGGGGGTGGTGGTCGATGTGGACATCAGACCTTCTTTCGGGAACGACTCGCCAGGAGACGGGCGATGACGAACAGCGACGAGATGAACACGAGCAGGACGAACGCACCGCCCCACGCGCGGGTGATGGCCTCTGCGGTGCCGACCTTGAAGTTCTGGAACACGTACATGGGCAGCGAACCGATGGCGCCACCGGTGAGACTGGCCGAGAAGGATGCGGAGTAGAAGGCGGTGAAAATCAGGGGGGCGGTCTCGCCTGCCACGCGGGCCAACCCCAGCACCGAGGCCGTCACCAGGCCCGATCGCACGGTGGGCAGCACCACCTTGAACGTGGTACCGACCTGATTGGCACCCAGCGCATAGCTGGCCTGTCGCAACTCGAGAGGCACCAGGCCGAGGACTTCCTCGGCGGTACGACTGACGGTGGGCAGCATGAGCACCGCCAGCGCGAGGGCCCCAGCGAGTGCTGAGAAACCGAACTCTGCGGCCACGACCGAATAGATGAACAGACCCGCCACGATCGATGGAACGCCCGACATGGACATGGTCATGAGGCGTACGAAGCGAGTGAGGCGACCCTTGACCTCGGTGACGTACACGGCCGCAACGATCCCCAGGGGAATGGCGATGAGCGACGCGATCACCAGGATGATGGTGCTCCCGACGATGGCATGGAGGAGGCCACCCTCGCCGAGGGCGTCGGTGGCCGAGGTGGTCTTCATGTCGGTGAACAGGTAGTCCGAGTGAAAGGCCTCCAGACCCTCTCGGACCACCGTGCTGACGATGGAGGCCCAGGGAATGAACGCCGTGACGAAACCGGCCGTGATCACGACGGCCATGATCTGGTCACGAGCCGCGATCGAGTCGCGGGCCACCAGCGGCACGATCAGCGCGATACGCACGACGACGAACACGAGGTAGAAGCCGAGTGGTCCGGCCAACGGGCTGATCAACGTCACGATGCCGGCCGCACCGAGTGAGATCAAGCCATAACCGAGGTTGTGGAGCCGAGATGACGTACTGCGCCTCCAGGGCTGCGTAGGCAACGCATCGACGGGAGTGGCGATGAGGGTCATGCGTACTTCCGTTCGGCACCCCGCACGATGAACGAGGCGATCAGGTTGACGATGAGCGTGGTGCAGAACAGGACGAACCCGGCAGCGAGCAGTGCTTTCAGTTCGTACGGTCCGGCTTCGCCGAAGTTGTTGGCGATCAGGGATGCCACGTTGCCGCCCGCACTGGCGAGGATCCTGAAGTTGATGTCGAACGCCAGGTTCAACGTGAGCAGCACCGCCACGGTCTCGCCGAGAGCTCGACCCATGCCCAGCAGCATGCCTCCCACCAGTCCGCTGCGGCCGTAGGGAAGAGCGACCTCGCGGATCGCCCCCCAGCGTGAGCCTCCCAGGGCGTAGGCGGCACTCAGTTGGTCGCGCGGCGTCTGTGAATACACCTCACGGGTCACCGAGGTGGCGATGGGCAGGATCATCAGCGTCAGCACCAGACCGGCGGTCAACGGTGACCGGTCGAAGATCGGGATGGGCACGTCGAACAGGGGGAACCAGCCGAGGTACTCGTTGAGGGACTTGCTCCACCCAGAGACCTGAGGCACCAACACGATGTAGCCCCAGAGGCCGTAGACGATGGAGGGGATGGCGGCGATCAGGTCGAGGAGGGACACGAGAATCGAGCGCAGGCGCTTGGGGGCGTAGAACTCGAGGAACAGCGAGGTCCCTACGACGAATGGCAGGGCGACGATGACAGCGATCAGGGCGGTCACGATCGTGCCCACCAACATGGCCGCCACTCCGTAGGTGGCGCCGTTCTCGGGAGTGTCTCCAGCGTTGATCCACTGTTCGGAGGTGATGAAGTCGATGCCGTAGTCGGCGAACAACTGCGCGCCTCGGTACAGCAGAAAGCCAGCGATGAGAGCCTGGACGATGAACGTGCTGAGCCCGCCGAAGGTGACGGCGCCGCGGAACACGCGGTCGGCCCCGCGGCGGCGCACACTCAGCACACGAGGCTCGGGGGTCGAGGTCACGCTGGTGTTGTCGGTGACAGTCACCCCTGTACGTTGTCACGGCGAAGTGTTCCCCAGTCGACACGAAGGTGAACTTCACCTGAACGATGCATGATCGCTCGGTGTCGCCTCCTCCGTTCCCCTCCCCTTCTGAGCCTCCGCCTGCTAGACGAGAAGGGTGCTCCCCTCGACGCCCCTCCGCACCCCAACGCGCCACTGCGCCCGCCGACTGGCCGTCGCCGCATGTCTGACCATGGCGGGCCTTGCCGCATCGGCTGTTCCTGCCAACGCCCAGACCGATGCCGATCCGATCGCCGGGTGGCTCGAAAGCCATGGTGAGCTGAATTCGCTGCGCACGGCGCTCTCCACGATCGGGCTGCTCGACAGCCTCGGCGACTGCGCAGCCGAACCCCTCACGGTGCTCGCCCCCGGAGATCTCGCCTTCACCTCGATCGCTGGTGAACTCGGCATACCCGTCGAGGATCTTCTGGCTGATGCGGCCTCGCTGCAGCAGATCATTCCCCACCACGTCGTCCCGGGTGCCAACAGCGCCGAGGATCTGGTCGCGGCGGGGTTGAATCCGACCTTGCACGGCGACGAACTCGACGTGTTCGACGACATGGGTCTGGTGATCCTCGACGGCTATGCCTCGGTACTCGAGCCCGACCTCGTGGCCTGCAACGGCATCGTGCACGTGATCGACTCGGTGCTGGTGCCGGCAGACTTCAGCCTGGCCCCCGAAGCACCCGTGACCGAAGAGGTCGAGTTGGACGCCGAGGGCAACGTCGCAGCAGGAAGTACGGGTGGCGGCGACGACGACCAACGCACGCTGTTCCTGGTTCTCTCGGGGGTGGCACTCGCCGCCGGCATCGGCATGGTGAATGTGTCGCACCGGCGTCGGGTGTCGTGAACGAACTCAGGCGGGCAACTCCAGCACGGTGACCGTGCCGGTGGTGCCGTCCACCTGCACCAGGGCTCCGTCGGGAATGCGGCGAGTGGCGTTCGGAACCGCCACGACGCAGGGGATGCCCAGTTCACGCGACACGATCATGGCGTGGCTTCCCATGGCGCCCACGTTGACGATCACCGCCTCGGCGGGAATGAACAGTGGCACCCACGACGGGTCGGTCTGAGGGGCGATCAACACCTCGCCCGGTTCCAGGCCCACCGGGTCGGCGGCGTCGAGAATGACGCGCGCCCGACCGGTCGCCACGCCACCTGAGCCAGCACCGCCCTTGAGTACGTCCCCTCGCACGACCGACGCGGCCACCACGGCATTGCGCAGCGGCATCTCGTCGAGGGAGGGCACCCGGCCATTCACCACGAACAGCGGTTCCCGGTCGAACAGCGAGCGGTACGTGATCCAGCGGCCCCGCGCAAGTGCCGCCACACCCTCGGGCTCGAGCCGGGCTCGGGCCACCTCCACATCGGTCAACATGAACAGGTGCTCGGGTTGGTCCAGTACGCCCTGCTCCGCCCAGCGCTGCGCCAGGGTCCACAAGGCCATACGGATCTCGTGGATGACGATGACGGCATTGGTCTTGGCCCGCTCGCGGCCGGCGAGGAACAGCTGTGCCGACCGCAGTGCCGCCTCGAACGTGCCCAGGGTCGCCGGGTCCGCCGCCAACTGCTGACGGATGGTCGCCACCAGGTGATCGCGAGTGGCCGTGGCGGCTGCACCCCGGGCCACCGGATCCTGATCGGCATGGGAACGCCGCATGAGGTCGATCGCAGCGAGGGCGATGCGCGGCTGCAGTTCCCAGGCGAGGGAGATGACGTCGTACTCGTTCTGCGCTCGGGCGCCGTACGCCTCCAAGAACGCGTGGAAGTCAGCCAGCCAGGCCGTCGCCTCGGGCGATGCTGACGACGCGAGCCGGTCCAACACCCCGTCGACGCCGGCATCGAAGGCTGTGGCCACCGCAGTACTGGCGGCAGCCGCGCGGCCCAGATGCCACATGGCTTTCGAGGGCTCGGCCGAGTCGACCTCGACACCGGCGAGCAGTTGGATGGACATCGACGAGTCGCCCAGGGCGTCGCAGATTGCCGACAGCGCCCCCGGCCCCAGCGAGGCCATCGACGACACGATCATGGCGTTCTCGAACGTCTGCTGCAGCACGGGCACCATCGAGTGGGCACGGGCGAGCAGTGCCGCGTCGGTCAGGCTCGACAGATCGGGGCGATTCCGGCGCACCGCGCGGGCCAGTTCGCGATCGGCATCGAGCGCCGGCAGCGCGTCGGCGCTCATCGTCCACGCCATCGTGGCGCCCAACTTGGCTGCATGGCGTTCCGACTCGTGCCAAGGCTGGGCCTCGTACGGCGGCACGTCGGCACCCTCGTCGAAGAACGCCTTGTCGATCATCTCGGGGCTGGCGCCTGGCATGCGGGCGCCCAGCACCCGGGTGAGCGTGAGCGGGTTGTAGAGGTACCCACCGAACATCTTGAACAGATCGGGGAGGTCGGGATCGTCGATCTCGTCCCAGTCCACCACGCCCAGGCCAATGTAGGCGTCGCGCAGACCCCGTCCCATGCCCTGGCGAAGCACCATGGCTTGTGCGAGCGGCGTGAACGGGTCGGGGAACACATCGGCGGCGTTCCCCCGGGTCCAGGCCGGATACCGGTCCGTCAGGGTCGAATCACCAAACCACGCCGCTCCGCTCATGACGCTCCCCAAAACCACTCACTGACGACGCAGTTTCGCCGCCCCCAGCACGTCAAAGTAGTCGGCATCCAGGGTCAACTTGCCGTCCCGGGCGGTGTACAGGGTCCAGCCGGGGATGCGGCCGTTCGGGAAGTTGCACCACCACTGGCTCCACGCCACGGTCTCCTCACCGGCGCAGTCGATCAGTTCGAACGTGACGCCCGCTTCGGGCATCTCGGTCTCCATACGCTGCAGGTAGCGGGTGACGGCGTCGTGACCTTCGAAGCGTCCGTACACCTGGTCGCTGAACACCGCATCGGGGGTGAACAACCCGGCGAGGTCCTCGTAGCGTCGCTCGTCCTGGATGCGCCAGAACTCGCGCACCACGTCCAACGCCGGACCCGAGGAGCCGCCCGTCTGGTGCTTCGACAGCCCCGCGGCTCCAGCCAGGTCGGGACGCGGCCCCTCCGGCCGCAGCGTGCGCTGCGCCACGTTGTCCACGTAGTCGGCCACGAAGGTCACCCTGCCGTCGGGCGTCAGGCGGTAGAGGCTCTGGCCGGGCACGGCCACATCGGTGCCGTCGGGGCCGGGTGCCACCATGTTCCAGGTGGCCCAACCGACGGTGGTGTCGGCCTGCACCTGCCAGTTCTCGAAGCGCACGCCGGCCCTGGGCACCAGATGTTCCATGTGGCCCATGAACTCGCGGATCGCTTCGCGGCCGCGCTGGGGCCCCATGAAGGGGTCGTAGTAGATGGCGTCATCGGCGAACAGTTCCACCAGACGCGTGTAGCGCTGGTCGTCCTCGACGGCGCCGAAACGTCGGCAGATGTCCTCGGCGGGGCCCGGCATGGCGTGTCCTCTCAGGCGACCCGCCACGGGGCGGGTGCTTCACTCGAACTTGGGATAGGTATCGGTCAGCAACAGTAGATATGCATAGAGGCGCACGGCGTACCGGTGCACCTTCACCAGGAAGTCGAACATTCCCTTGGGGTGCTTGCCGATGATGACGATGACGATCCAGGAGATGGCCGTCACGAGGTAGCCCACGAGAATGAGGACGGACCCGATGATCATCGCCGGGATGGCCCAGATGAGGCGCAGCAGGTTGGTGAGTCGGTTGGCGCTGGCCTCGTACTGGCAGTCGTAGTGCAGCGCCGACAGTCCACTGACCGTCACGAACGGCGGGTACTGGTCGAACATGACACCCGCGTAACTGTTGGTGCTCGCCGCATAGGCCAGCCACTGGCTGCTCAGGTCGAACAGGGCCTTGTTGCGCTTGCCGGTGATCAGGATGATGAACCACTGGATGACGGCGAGCACCTGGGCCACCTGCAACAACAGGTTGGCGATGATCAGGTGCGGTATGGCAAGGATGATCCTGAGCAAGTTGGTGAGTCGACTGCGCGACTCCGAGTAGGTGATGTCGAACTGGACGGTGGACATGGTGACCCCCGGGTCGTGGTACTCCCCCGGGCGAGCACAGTACCGACTCCGCCGGATGTGCCGGTGCATGTGCACCGGCGAGGACTGACTGCCGTGGTCGGACCATAGGCCTCTGTCCTCGAAGGCCGAGCCCTCATCCGCACAGCGCCGGCTCGAGACCCGTCGGGGTCGGCGCGCTCACGGCCGAGGAGATCTCAGCAGCGGACCGCTCACTCTGCGAAGTGGGTGTAGGTCCGTGGTGATGACCGCAACGCCCAGTCGGTGCTCAGGCCGCTGCTAGGGGCGTGATCGCGTCGAGCTCGGGGCCGATGTGGTCTCGTTTCAGCTCGAGGTCATATCGAGACTGCATGTCGACGACGCTTGAATTCCGCGTGTTTGTGACGGGGTGGTTTCCAGTGAACGGCCCATCGCAAACGCACCGAACGTTCACCTGTTGGGCAACTGCCGGGCACCTCACGGTCAGCATGTGGCGATGTGGGTTCCGTACGGTCCGCATCGATGCGAGTGGCCGTGGTCGCCGAATGCTTCACCCCTTCCGTGAACGGGGTCACGAACTCGGTGACGCGACTCCTCGAACACGCTCGGAGCCGGGGCCACGAGGCGATCGTGATGGCGCCAGGTCCCGGCCCCGAGCGTCACAACACGACACCCGTGGTGCGGGTGCGCAGCGTGGGCCTCACCGCCTACCCCGATCTGCGAGTGGGGCTACCCATCGGACGTCTCACCGAGGAACTGCGGCGATTCCAGCCCGACGTGGTGTACGCCGCAGCTCCCGTCGTGCTCGGTGCCGCTGGCCTTCTGGCCGCCAAGCGGCTCGGCATTCCCCGCGTGGCGGTGTTCCAGACCGACCTGGCCGGCTTCGCCCGGCGCTATCACCTTCGAGTACTCGACAGCAGCATCTGGGCCTGGCTACGCCATGTGCATGCGCAAGCCAACCTCACGCTGGCACCGTCCACGGCTGCGGCCTGGATGCTGCGGTCGCACGGCATCTCCTCAGTGGCGCTGTGGCCGCGTGGTGTGGATCTCGAGCGGTTCCACCCACACCATGCCAGCCGTGAATTGCATTCGCAACTGGCGCCGAACGGCGAGACCATCGTGGGGTTCGTGGGACGTCTGGCGCGTGAGAAGCAGATCGAACGTCTGCGCCACGTGGCCAAGCGTCGCGACGTGAAGGTGGTAGTGGTGGGAGACGGCCCGTATCGGAACCACCTGGAACGCCTCATGCCGAAGGCCACGTTCCTGGGTGTGCGCAGCGGCGCCGAACTGGGCGCACTGCACGCCACCTTCGACATCTTCGTGCACCCCGGCATCGACGAGACGTTCTGTCAGGCGGTGCAGGAGTCGCTCGCATCCGGCTGCTCGGTGGTGGCACCCGCCCAGGGTGGGCCACTGGACCTGGTGCGCCACCGCGACAACGGCCTGCTGTGGACACCGGGTGTTCCCGCCACGTTGGATGCCGCCGTCGACGAGTTGGTGGCCTCGCCGATGGAACGCATGCGGTTGGGTCGCACCGCCCGGCAGTCGGTGGAGGGCCGCAGTTGGGAGGCCGTCATGGACGAACTGTTCGAGCGACATCTCCCCGGCGTGGCGCCCACCGTCACCCGCCGCCGCAGGCTGCGCAGGGCGGCATGAGACCGTCGGTCATCGTGTCGCTGCACGACGTCGCTGCGTCCACGGCCGACGCCACACTCACCTGGCTTCAGCACCTCGAACAACGCAACGTTCCCGCCACCTTGCTGGTGGTGACCGGCCCCTGGCAGGGGCCACCGCTCGGCGATGATCCCGTGTTGGTGGGCCACCTGCACCAGGCCGTGGCACTCGGTCACGAAGTGGCGTTCCACGGGGTGGACCACACCGCCGAGGCACCGTCGCGCCACCGGGATCATGCCCGGTCGGCCACCGGCCGACTGCTGGCCCGCGGTTGTGCCGAGTTCGCCGCCCTCCACGAACCGGAGGCCACCCAGCGGCTCACCTCGGGACTGAACGACCTGCGTGAGTTGGGTTTCGACGTCACCGGCTTCACCCCACCGGGCTGGCTCATGTCGCCGGGCACCCTGGAGGCACTTCGGCACACCGGCCTGACCTACGCCACCACCCAGTGGCACATCCGCGAGCTGTCGACCTGGCGACGGCTGCGCATTCCAGCGCTGTCGCACCGCCCGGGTAGCCCACTCAGCAGCACGGCTGCCCAGGCGCTGTGGCGAGTGGGACAGCACCGACTGGACCGCGGGCGGGCCACACGCCTCGCCCTCCACCCCCGCGATCTGGACCACCCTCGACTGCTGGCCACCACGCTGGCGCTCTTGGATCACGCCGTGGCACTGGGGGCGCGCTTCACCACGTACGCACAGTTGGTCGAGCGTCGGGTGAGCCGCACCGCGGTGGAGGCGATGGTCTGATGCACATCGTGCAGGTGGCACAACTGGTGCACGAGACCTCGGGCGGACTGCGCACCACGGTCGACCGACTGGGTGCGGGTTACGCCGCGGCGGGTCACCGTCGCACGCTCATCGTTCCCGGCCGCGCCGACCGTGACGACACCAACGACCACGGTCGCACCATCACCCTGCGCGCACCTCGGGTGCCCGGTAGCGGGGGTTACCGGGTATTCCCGTCGCTGGCCCGGGTGACCGCGGTACTCGAGGCCCTGTGTCCCGACGTGCTGGAGATCAGCGACAAGGTGTCGCTGTGGCGTCTGGGATCGTGGGCCCGGGCGCGGGGCATCAGCAGCGTGGTGGTGTCGCACGAACGACTCGACGCCATTCTGGCGCCGCGCCTTCCCCGGGGTGCGCAGCTCGGTTCGTGGGCGGACCGCTGGAATCACCGGGTGCTCGGTCAGGTGAACGCCGCTGTCGCCCCCTCGGAGTTCGCCGCCGAGGAATTGCGCCGGGTGGGTTCGGCCACGCCGGTGCACGTGGTGCCCTGGGGTGTGGACCTCGACACGTTCCATCCCACCCGCCGCTTCGCCACCGACGGTGCAACCTGGCGGCTGCACCAGGTGCCCACCCTGGTGTACGTGGGTCGCCTCTCGAAGGAGAAGCGGCCCGAGTTGGTGATCGACTGCGCCCGGGAACTCCAGCATCGCGGCGTTCGGGTTCATACGGCCATTGTGGGGTCGGGCCCCGACGAGGCAGCGCTGGAACGCCGTGCGCAGGGTCTCGACGTGCGGTTCCACGGGTTCGTTCGCGACCGAGCGAAGGTGGCCAACCTACTGGCCGCCGCCGATGTGGCCCTGGCCCCGTGCCCGTGCGAAACCTTCGGTCTGGCAGCACTGGAGGCGCTGGCGTCGGGCACCCCGGTCGTGGCGTCGGCCTCGGGGGCCCTGGCCGAGTGGATCACCGCCGACGCCGGACGGGTGGTGCAGGGCACGCCACAGGCCTTTGCCGACGGGGTGCAGGCGTTGCTCACCCAGCGGGACCGCGTAGGTGAGCACATGCTGCGCAACCACGCCCGGCTGGTGGCAGAGCGATCCCCGTGGGCCCGCACGGTGCGGTCCATGCTGGAGGTGCACGGTGCAGCGGCGTGACCTGCGGCCCGGTGTCGACGACGCCATCATCAGAACATTGTTCACTCAGACGTTCTGCCTAGGTCGTCCGGCGCAGTTCGAGCTGCCCCGCTCCTACGTCGAGTTGTGTCTGGGTTGGTACCTGGGACCCGGGGCCCACGAAGCCGGCGTGGTCGAGCACGACGGCGAGGTGGTGGGTTACGCCCTGGTGTGCAGTGATCCGCAGGCGCATCATCGGTGGGTGCGACGGGCAACAACGGCATTCGCCACCCGGGTGGCACCGCGCTTTCTTCGACGCGACGCCACACAACTGCGGGGTTTCGCTCGGGCACGCCTGCGTGATCTCCGGGCGGTGCGGGCCAGCACCCTGCAGCCGCCCATGCCGGTGCACGCGCACCTGAACATCGTGTCATCGCAGCGTTCGGGCTCGGCGGCGGTGCTGTTGCGCCAGCACATCGACCAACGGGCGCACCTGGCGGGTGCCCGCGGGTGGTTCGCCGAGGTGAACGCCCCCGTGGGAAGACGTCTTCAGGCCTTGGAGCGGGTGGTGGGTCCCGTCACCGATCGCCGCCTCAACCACACCCTCACCTGGATGACCGGCGAGGCCGTCGAGCGGCTGACCGTGGTGCGCCACCTAACGTGACGCTTCTGTGACGTATCGGTCACACAAGCCACTAACCTCGCCATGTGACGCATAGGTCACAGAGCGGGGAGGGTGTCGTGATCGAACGTTATGTGGTGCGGTCTGGCGAGGACCTCGGTCGAGCCATCGCCGACATTCGCAAGGCCCAGAATCTCACCCAAGCAGCTCTTGCTGCCACGAGCGGAATGAGTCGCGACTCCGTCGCCCAACTGGAACGGGGCCGTCAGGGGCGATCGATCGAACTCCTTCTGCGAATGCTTCGCCGACTCGGCGCCACCGTCACGATCACGGTGGAGCGCAACGATGGCCAAGCGTAAGGCGCCGTTGGGCGTTTGGCTGTACGGCCTGCGTGTCGCCGACATCAGGCCCTCAGGCCGTGCCTACGACCTCACCATGCGCTACACCGACGAGGCATGCGCCCGTTGGCCAGGTAACTCGCCGATCGTGTCGTGCTCGCTGCCACTGGGCCGTTCCCCACTGAACCCCTGCAACTACTTCAGGGGCCTGCTACCCGAGGGCCAACACCTTCTCTACCTGGCGTCGCGAGCCGGCGTCACCACCAATGACCTCTATGGCCTGTTGGCCCGCTACGGACGCGATGTCGCCGGTGCTGTCGTCGTCTCTGCCGAGCCGCCCGAGCCTCGCGCCGAGGCCGCCATCCCCTATGGCGACGACAGCCTTGCCGAGGAGGTCGCCGGCCTCGAGGACCGCCCCCTTGCGCTCTACGACGACAGCGAACTGTCGATCGCCGGTCTTCAGAACAAGTTGTTGCTCATCAAGACCGACACCGGATGGGCCCGACCATCAGGCGGTCGTCCATCGACCCACATGCTCAAGGTCGAGGATCGCCGCTACCCCGGGCTCGCGGCCATGGAGCATGCGGCGATGACTCTCGCTCGGCGACTGGGACTCACGACGGCCGAGACCGAGGTGACGACCCTGGGCGGCATCGACTGCCTGATCGTGTCGCGCTTCGACCGCACGCTCGACGCCGCCGGGCGGGTTCAACGGGTGCACCAAGAGGACATCTGCCAGGCGCTGGGGCTCGACCCGCAGGCCCGTCAGGGTCGGGCCAAGTACGAAAGCCACGGTGGTCCAGGTCTGGCGCAGGTGGCCGGACTGCTCGACCGACATGCCACCTCACCGCAACGGGAGTTGACGCGCCTGGTGCAGGCAGTCACGTTCACCGTGCTCATCGGCAACGGCGATGCGCACGCAAAGAACCTGAGCCTGCTCCACACCGAACCCGGGGTGGTGGAACTCGCCCCGTTGTACGACACGATGCCGACGGTGCTGTGGCCACGACTTCCCGATCGCGCCGCCATGCACGTCAATCATGTCGCCGTGCTGAGCAGGGTGACGCTGGGCGATGTGGTCGCCGAGGCCAAGCGATGGCCGCTCGACCCGGCGGTTGCGCAAGCCACAGCACGCGACCTCGTGGCCAGAGCCCTCGAGGAGCTCGACGCCATCCCCACGCAACTTGCCGACGCCGTCCGACAGCGTGCCGCCGTGCTGCTGGGGAAGAACGTCGAGACGCGACCGTCGTCCCACCGCACCTTGTAGTGCATGGCATCGCCCTCACCCATGATCTCGAGCACCTCACCGCGTCGGGGTGGGTGGCCAAGTTCCATGTTGTCCACCGCGAGCTCGTCACCGATCTGCGCATGTACGTCCATGACCCCACGCTGGCCGCGCCGTGCGTCACCCAGCAGGGTCGTCGGTCACCCCGCGCTGGGCCGTACGTAGGTGCCCTGCCCCACCGGCACCGGTCAACTCCATCCTGCCCTCACGGGCATCAGAGTCGCACGCCACCTGGACCTGAGTGTCAGGTTGGGCGTGCCGGGCCCTCGCCACCGTGCTGGGGCTCATCGGTTTCGAAGACTGGATGATCGAGGGCACCTGCACCCGAGACGTGCCGCAGGCCGAGCGCGACGCAGCGGTGGCCGAGGCCGCCGAGGCGGTGGCGGCCGTGGAACTGCTGGGTGCTCGCGGCCCCGCCAGCCTCACCACCCGCGAAATCGCCGAACGGGCGCAGGTCGACCAGGGCCTCACCTACCACTACTTCGAGTCGCGTGAGGCTCTGTTCGCCGAGGCTGTGGCCCTGGCCACCCAGGGCCTCCAAGCGACCACCGTTCCCGGCATGCCCCTCGACTGGTGGTGTACGCCACCGCCGCGCTCACACTGGGCGGCACCCTGTGGGACGACATGTTGCGCCACGACTGGTGAGGTCGACGTCGGCGTTAGTGTGCGCGCCGGTGGCCACGCTGGACGACACACGCAGCCTCATCATCACCACGACCGTCGACCTCATGGAACACGGGACGGCCGTCGAGCCCTCGCTGCGCGAGGTGGCTCGAGCCGCCGAGATCGACGAGGCCACGGTGCTGCAGACGTTCAGCGACTGGGATGCCGCGCTCGACGCCGCCTACGGGGAGCGGTTTCTGCAGCAGCAGGTGTTGCTGATCGCGGGTTTCGCTCGCGAATTGCGCTCCTGCCGCAGCCATCTCGAGTTCAGGGCGATGATCGAGCGGCATCTGCGGGCCGCCTATGCGCCCGAGCGGGCGCCGGTACGTGCCGCCCGTGCCGCCCGTGCCGAGATCTTGGGGCGATGCCGCACGCGGCCCGACCTCTCCGCCATCGTGATCGGGTCCAGTCGCCAGGCCACCGGCCTCCTGGGCGACGCACTTCGCGTGGCGCAGACCCGGGGCTGGGTGCGGCATGACCTGAACACCGAGGTGGCGGCGGCGTGGATCCTGGGGCAGGTGAACGGGCGCCTCCTGCTGGAACTCGACCCCGCACGTTCACACGATGAGCGCAAAGCCTGGGATGGCGTGTCCGTCGACGCCGTGCTGGCCGTGCTGGTCGAGCCCTCGGTGCTGGCGTCACCCCGTCGCTGGTGGCGACGCGCTACGACGGCGTCGTGACCGTGTTCGGCCGGGGTTGACGCAGCGCCACCACCGCTGCCACCAGCAGCAGACCGGCAGCCAGGGTTCCGCCGTTGGACAGCATGTGGTAGCCGACCGAATGCTTCACGAAGCCCGACGACAGTCCGGCGAGGCCTCCCATGAGGCTCATGCTCAGGTCCGCAGCGCCCTGCACCTTGGTGCGATGCTCCAGAGGCATGGATGCTGTGAGCAGGGACGATCCGGCGATGAGGCCGCCGCTCCAACCCACGCCCAACAGGAACAGGCCCAGGAACAACAGCGAGGGCGCCGCACCGGCCAACGCAGTGATGATGGTCGACAGTCCCAGCACCGTCCCGGCCACCGCGATCACTCGATAGCCGCCGATGCGGTCGTTCAACCGACCGATGAGCGGTGCCAGGGCGTACATGCCGGCGATGTGCACCGCCAGCACGAAGCCGACCAACTGCACCGAATGGTCGTGATCGCGCATGTGCAGTGGCGTCATGGTCATGACTGCCACCATGACCACCTGTGACACCACCATCGAGGCCAACGCCAGCCTGGCCTCGGCACGCGCCCTGACCAGTCGCAGCGAACCCAGGAGGTCGACCCGGGTGCGGGGCGTTCCGTCGCGCCGGACCCCGCCGGCGATCACGAGCGGATCCGGTCGCAGTCGCCACATGGTGACGATCGCCGCAGCCAGGAAGAACACCACCGAGAACAGGTACGGGCCCGCCAGTTCGTCGATGCCCACGCCCCGGCCCACCGCCTCGCCCAGCCCAACCATGACCGGCCCCGCCACGGCGCCGAAGGTGGACATGAACACCAGACGGCTGATCGCCCGGGCCCGCTGATCGGGAGGGGCCAGGTCGGCTGCGGCGTAGCGCGTGAGCAGGTTCGACGCCTGGCCTGCACCCAGCATCACACTGCCCACTATCAGCAGCGGAAAACTGCGCTGCTGCACGGCCACGATGGCCACCACCGCGCCCACCACGGCAACGGCGTAGCCGGTGACCAGACCCGGTCGGCGACCCCGCTCGGTCATGAGGCGGGCCAGGTGCGCCGAGCCGAGCGCCGATCCCAGCGTCAGCGATGCCGTCGACAGTCCGGCGAAGGTGTCGCCGTCGAGCAGCTCCTTGGCGATCAGGCCCCCCACGGTGATGCCCGACGTGAGGCCCGCCGACCCGAGCACCTGGCTGACGGACAGCGTGACGAGTGTGCGTCGCTGCAGGACGCGGCGTTCGGCGTCGTCGACGTGCATGCGCGCTGGGTCAGGCTTCGTCGACGGTCGACATGTCCAACTCGCGCACCTGACGCAGAAGGTCCGTCAGCACGTGTTTGGGCAGGGCGCCGGCCTGCGAGAACACCAGGTGACGGTCACGGAAGATCATCAGCGTGGGAATGGACGAGATGCGTGCCGCTCCCGCCAGCTCCTGTTCGGATTCGGTGTCGACCTTGCCGAACACCACGTCGGGGTTCTCCATGGCGACTTCCTCGAAGATCGGAGCGAACATTCGGCACGGGCCGCACCACGAGGCCCACCAGTCGACGAGCACGATGCCGTCACGGTCGATGGTGGCGTTGAAATTGGCCTTGGTCAGCGTGAGGGTGGCGGAGTCAGATGCCATGGGACCACTGTAACGCGGATACCCCCCGGAGTATTCCGCCGACCGTGGCACCGGCGGGACTCATGCCGGACGGTACGGGGAGCGGATCCGCGGACGGTCGTCGTCGACCACCACCACGCCCTCCGCCACCAACTTCACCAGGTGTGCCAGGACGCTGCGCGAGGCCGCACGATGCAGTTTCGTGTCGACCTGCGCGTACAGCACGGCGACCATATCGGCCACGCTGCTGACACCAGCTCTGACCTGGGCGAGCACCTGCGCCTCTCGCTCGAGGCGGTGCGCCAGGTACGCCGCGAGGAACGGTTCGGGATGCGTGATCGGATTGCCGTGCGTGGGCCACAGCACGGCGTCGCGACGCCCCTGCACCTTGCGCAACGAGTCCACGTACGCCGCCATGTCGCCGTCGGGGGGCGACACGACCGTGGTGCTCCACCCCATGATGTGATCGCCACTGAACAGGGCGCCTCGCTCACGCCACGCGACGCACAGGTGATTCGACGTGTGGCCCGGCGTGGCCACGGCGCGCAGCGTCCACCCCGGGCCAGTGGCGAACTCCTGCCCGTCGGTCACCATCACCGCAGGTGTGAATCCGGTGTCGACCGACTCCTTGGGTTCGGCCGGGGCGTCGTCGGGTTGATCGTCGGGCACATCGATCACGTCATCGAGATCGTCACTCACCTCGCCATGGGGACCCAGCCCGTACGTGGGGGCACCGGTCTCGCCGGCGAGCCACGCCGCCAGGGGGGAGTGGTCGGCGTGGCAGTGCGTGACCACGATGGCTCGCACCCGTTCGCCCTGCAAGGCCGCCGCCAGCGCGTCGCGATGGGAGGGCAGTTCGGGCCCGGGATCGATCACGGCCACGTCGCCCCTGCCCACGATGTAGGTGCCGGTCCCCCGGTACGTGAAGCGGGACGGATTCTCGGCCAACACCCGCCGCAGGTCGGGGCCCACCTCGACCGCGGCGCCGTAGCGCACGTCGTCGAGGGGTGCCACGAACGGGATCACGGTGCTCACGTGCCGCGCTGCTTCCTGCGGCGCCCGGAACGGGGTTCGGGCGGGTTCACCGAGGGATCGATCTGGGTGAGACGGCTGTCGACGACGGCGTGCCGAACCCCTGTGGCAGCGCCGATGGCCGTGAACATGGCCGCTGCGGGGAGCGCCAGCACGGCGCCGACGGGCCCCAGCAGCGCCGCTCCGGCAAGGGCTGCACCGAACGCGATCGCCGGGTGCAGTTCCATGGTGCGAGCGGTGATGCGGGGGGAGACCAGGTAGTTCTCGATCTGCTGGTAGACGATGATGAAGCCCGCCACGAGCAGCGCCTTGGGGGGCGAGTCGATGAAGGTGAGCAACAGCGGAAGCACCCCGGCGATGTAGGTGCCGATGACGGGGAGGAACTGCGACACCAACCCGACCCACAACCCCATGGCCACTGGGGCCGGCGTGCCGATGGCCTGGAAGGCGATCCAGTGGAGGAACGCCGAGATGGCTGCCAGCAGCGCGCGCGACGACAGGAAGCCACCGGTCTTGGCGATGGCGAGTTCCCAGATGTCCAGCACGCGCTCCTGGCGGTCGGGCCGCAGCCGACTGCACACCGACCGGCGAAGCCGCGGGCCGTCGGCGACGAAGTAGAAGGTGAACAGGAGCACCGTGAACACCTGCAGCAGGAACCCCAGCGCCGCCACCGACAACCGCAGGACACGGTCCTGCTGATTGCGGATGAACTCCTGCACAGCGCCGTTGGGATCCGAGATCGAGTCGTTGACACTCTGGGGATCGATGTTGGTGCCGAAGGTGTCGTTGAGGAAGTCGACCGTACGGTTCACGTAGGTCTCGCTGTTCTGCAGCAGGTCGGCCACCTGGGTGCCCACCATGGTGCCGATCGCCGCCACGAACACGATGCCCGCCGCCAGGACACCGAGGAGGATCGCCAGCGTGGCCCGGCCCCGTCGCCATCCACGACGCACCAGACGGTCGACCCCCGGCTCGATGGCCAGAGCGAGGAACAGCGACACCAGCAGCACCAGCAGCAGGTCGCGCACCCTGTCGAAGCCGTACTTGACGAGGAGCACGACCAGGTATCCGACCCAGAACAGCACCACCGCCCGGCCGATCCACCGGGGCATGCGACCCGTGGTGTCGCGGGTTTCGGCATCGTCGGTCATACGCGGAGCGTAGTGACCGAACACACCCTGAGGAGTCTGATGTCATGATGCGCCTGTGCGGACCACCCTGGCGCTCGACGAAGATGTCGCACAGAGCAACAGGGAACTCATGGGCCAGGGCGGGTCGGGGTTCGAAGAGACTGTCGACGAACTGCTTCGACGGGGCCTTCACGACCAACGCGCACCCGAGCCCTACGAGCCACCTGTGTTCTCGTCGACGGTGCTCCCCGGCATCGACCTCGACAAGGCACTGTTCCTGGCGGGTCGACTCGAGGACGAGGAGATCGTCCGCAAGATCGAACTGCGCACATGAAGATCGTCGATGTCAATGTCTTGATCGACGCGACGAACGACATGTCGCAACATCACGCGCCACCGCCATCGTGGATCGGTGGTTGCAGCGCTCCAACGTGACCGTGCCCGCACCCACGGCGCGGCACTACAGCAAGCAGGTGTTGCAACGACTGGTTGAACCCAGTCGGTGCCGAACGGTGGAGTTTCGAGCGTTGGTGCGAGACTGGCGCCGTGGAAACGGTCGAGCGGGTTCGTGCGGCGTTGGGGGATGCCGTTCGTTCGCGGATCACCGGCCCTGACCGCGACCGACGGGCGACGGAACTGTTCGACCGCCCCGGACCCCACTGGTTCGGCGCCGACCGTCCCGTACGCGTCGTGCACAGCGATGCCAGCATGTTCATCGGTGGTCTGTCTGCGCTGCTGCTGCAGACCCTTCACCCGCTGGCCATGGCCGGCGTCGCCCAGCACAGCGACTACCGGCACGACCCGTGGGGCCGTCTGCAGCGCACGGCCGATTTCCTGGCCGCCACGACGTTCGGGCCCACCGACGAAGCAGAGCGAGCCATCGCCCGCGTGAGGGCAGTGCACACTCACGTCCACGGCATCGCCTCCGACGGTCGGCCCTACACCGCCGCCGATCCGCACCTTCTGCGATGGGTGCATCTCGCCGAGGTGCGCAGTTTCCTCGCCGCCCACTCGCGCTACGGACAGGTTCGACTGACGCCCGAGCAGCGCGATGGCTATGTGGCCGACATGGCTCGCATCGCCTCGGCGCTGGGGGTGCCGGCGCCGCCCCTCAGCCAACGGGGCCTCACCGACCAACTGCGGGCGTTCCGACCCGAACTGCGCCCCACCGAGGAAGCACGACAGGCCGTGCGCTTCCTGTTGTGGGACCCGCCCCTCGAGGCCGTGGCACGCCCGTTCTACGGTGTGCTCGCTGCGGCGGCGGTGGCGCTGCTGCCCGCATGGGCACGCCGACCCCTGCGCCTGGTGGCACCGCCTCTGGTGGAACGGTTCACCGTTCAGCCAGCCGGGGTGGCACTGACCCGGCTGCTGGCGTGGGCGGCGCCGCCGCCGAATCGGGACGCCGCTCTCGACCCGGCCCGCTCCACGAGCGCATCGTAAAGCGCCTGCTGGTGCGGATCCCGCTCCGCAGTGTCTTCCGGGTGCCACTGCACGCCCAGCAGCCACATGGAGTCGCGGTGATACTCGAGAGCTTCCGTGAGGCCGTCGGGGGACCGTCCCACCACCTCGAGGCCTTCACCCGCCCGGTCGATGCCCTGATGATGGAACGAGGCGCCGATGATGTCGGCGGCGCGCATCGCCCCCGCTACTCGCGATGCTCGGTCGAGCGAGACGCTGTGCAGCACACCGTCCTGGCCGGCGGGGAACTTGGTCGGGGCGTGGTCCACGTGCCCGGGAACATCGGGCAGGTGCGGGATGAGCGTGCCCCCCAGGGCCACGTTCACCACCTGGATACCCCGGCAGATGGCCAGCGTGGGGATCTCCACCTCGAGCGCCGCTCGCACCATGTGGATCTCGAACCGGTCCTGCTCGGGGTGGACGCCGTAGATGCTCGGATGTGGCGCCCCGCCGTAACTCGCCGGATCGACGTCGGCCCCGCCGAGCAGGAGCAGGCCGTCGAAGCGGTCGAGCAGCGCGCATCCCTCGTCGTGGGTGACGGCTCGGGGCGCCACGACCACCGGTTCCCCACCGCCCCGCTGCACCGAGTGGAGGTAGCGGAAGCCGGCGAAGGTCACCGAGTCCCGGGACAGGCGCCCGGGCGCGCCGTGACGTCCGATGACGGCGATCAGCGGACCCGACGACACGGCCACACGT
>Ga0169931_10001374_pt1 | contig 40267 bp, 31 predicted proteins | sample Kivu_15m_20L_FD_129675 | JGI IMG/M metagenome (GOLD analysis project Ga0169931, IMG submission 129675) | Freshwater microbial communities from Lake Kivu, Western Province, Rwanda to study Microbial Dark Matter (Phase II) - Kivu_15m_20L... | ecosystem: Environmental > Aquatic > Freshwater > Lake... | reverse complement strand
GCTACGTTGCGGCGATGCATGAGGCCGGTTACGCGAAAACGACCATCTCGCGGCGGCTGGCTTCGATGCGCAGCTTCTTCCGTTTCGGCCAGCGCGAAGGCTGGACCAAGAGCAATCCAGCCAAGCCGCTGCGTAACCCGCGCAAGGCCCGCTCCTTGCCACATTTCCTGTCGGCCGACGAGATCCTGCGGCTGTTGACAGCGCCGCCCGCCGGCGAGCTGATGGGTTTGCGTGATCGGGCGATCCTCGAAACCCTGTACTCGGCCGGGCTTCGCGTGAGTGAACTGGCAGGGCTCAACGACGGCGACCTGGACCTCGCTGGGGGAGCCCTGCGCGTACGGGGCAAGGGACGTCGCGAGCGAATTGGCCCGGTGGGCTCTTACGCGGTCGATGCGCTCCGCAAGTGGCTGGCGGTTCGCCCGCTCTCACCGCGCGAGAAGCAGGGACCGCTGGCCCCGGTATTCGTCAACAAGTTTGGACGCCGACTGACGACCCGCAGCGTGGGCCGCCTGCTGGAAAAACACCTGGCAACGGCCGGCCTCGATGGGCGCACGACGCCGCATACGCTCCGTCACAGCTTTGCGACGCATCTGTTGGACGCCGGCGCGGATATTCGCAGCGTCCAGGAGCTGTTGGGCCACAAGAGCCTGGTGACGACGCAGATCTATACGCACGTCAGCACGGCCGGTCTGCGGGCCACATATGAACGTGCTCACCCGCGTGCAAACTAGAGCAACTGTTCGCACGCGGGTGATGGCGAATTTTAGGTTCTTCGGACGTGTGGCTAAACGAGTCCCTTGCGAACGGCCCAGACGGCAGCCTGCGTGCGATCGGTCACCGCGATTTTCCGCAGGATGTTCTGAACGTGCTCTTTGACCGTCTCGATGCTGATCGTGAGCGAGCGGCCAATTTCCTTGTTGGAGAGGCCGAGAGCCACGTGCCGCAGGACTTGCGTCTCGCGGTTGGTCAGCGGAATGTCTTCCTTGCTGCTGGCCGGATTCTTGCTCATCGCGCCGGCCACTCGGCTCAGCTCGCCCTTGTTCGAGGGCGACTTGCCGGCGGCGGCGCCGGTGATCGTGGAGATCAACTCTTGGCGGCTGGCGCCTTTGAGCACGTAGTCGCTGGCGCCCAGGGCTACGGCTCGAGCTACGTAAGTCGGATTGTCATACGTCGAAAGCATGACGACGCGCGTGTTGGGCAATTGGCGATGGATTTTGTCGAGCGCTTCCAACCCATCGGTCCCGGGCATGCGAATGTCCAGAAGCGCGACATCGGGTTTGTGCTTCATCGCCAGTTTCACCGCGTCAGCGCCATTGGCCGCTTCGGCAACGATCTTCACGTCGGATCCAGAGAGCAGGGTCGCAAGACCTGTGCGGACGACCTCATGATCGTCTGCCACTAAAACTTTGACACTCATAACGTCTCCAGGGAACGAATAGCCGCCGACCTGGCTTGGGCTAGCGGAAACCAAGCGCCGACGACCAACAAGAAAGAGAACTCACCCCAAAAAACGACCGAGCCTGGGGGTTCTCGGCCAGCCCACGTTTTATCTTACCCGCATCACGGAGATGGAGAAGGCCCCCGTGCGCATGGTAATCGATAGAACCGTCAAAATGCGCCCGTGCGCACCCGTGGCAGGTCGAACGCGAGGCGTGCCACCCGATTGGCTAACTGTGAATTCCCCAGTGATTCGTGATGATTGTTCGACGCACTGTTGTGGTCGACATCGGTTAGTTGCATGACGAGCATCGTCCAACTCGTTCATTACAAGTTGGAAAGTTGGCGGTCGCCATGATGCGATCGAGCACCTCGTGCGGGCGAAACGCCTCAACGTTGACCGCATGCTACTCGTGACGTAGATATTTCACGACACCCCCTCTCTGCAGTTCCCAATACGCCGCGAATTGGACGTAGGATGCGCATCCGATTGCACCGGCTATGCGGCTGGCGCGGTCGCGGCTTACGACAATTCGAGGTTCGAGAATGACCAAGGGCTCAATTCTGCTGGTAGACGACGATCGGCTCGTCCTCGAATCGATGGCCGATTGGCTCCGCGAGAAGGGCTATGCGCTCGATACGGCGAACAGCTTTGCCGCCGCCCGCTCCGCGATTGCCCGAAAGCGGTACGACTTGGCATTGCTCGACATTCGACTTGGCGACGGCGACGGTTACGACCTGCTGGCCGAGGTGCGCAAGCGGAACGCTGATACCACGGTGATCTTTATCACCGGTTACGCCGCGATCGACACGGCCGTCGAAGCCATTCGAGCCGGCGCCTTCGACGTGCTTACCAAGCCGTTGATCGACGAAGAGCTCGAAATGGCGATCGAACGGGCGCTGGCTCAGCGCGGCATCGCCGAGGAAAACAAAAACCTCAAGGCTCAGCTCGATTTGCGGTTCGGCCTGGAAAACGTCATCGGCCACGACCACCGCATGCTGAAGATCTACGACATGATCGACGCGGTGGCCGACACCAGGGCCACGGTTCTGATCACGGGCGAAAGCGGCACGGGCAAGTCGATGATCGCCCGCGCCGTCCATCGCCGCAGCAGCCGGCGAGACAAGCCGTTCGTCGAAGTTGCGTGTGGAGCGCTGCCCGAGAATCTGCTCGAAAGCGAGCTGTTCGGACACGTCGCGGGTTCGTTTACGGGTTCTACGGGCGACAAGCAGGGCAAGTTCCTGCTCGCCGACGGCGGTACAATCTTCCTCGACGAGATCGGCACCGCCAGCCCCGCGCTGCAAGTAAAGCTGCTCCGTGTACTGCAGGAGTTCGAGTTCGAGGCGGTTGGCGGAAACAAGACGCACCGGGTCGACGCCCGGGTGATTCTGGCCACCAACGAGGACTTGTCGAAGCTCGTGCGCGAAGGCCGGTTCCGCCAGGACCTGTATTATCGCGTCAACGTAATTAACGTTGAGCTGCCGCCTCTCCGCGAGCGCATTTCTGACATTCCGCTGCTGGCTAAACACTTCCTGGACGAGGTCTGTCGCGAAGCGGGCAAACTTTCTCGCGGCTTTTCAGAATCGGCTATCGTGGCCATGCAGCGTTACGACTGGCCAGGCAACGTACGCGAGCTCGAGAATGTTGTCGAGCGGGCCGTGCTGCTGGGGAAGTCCGACACCGTGGAACTCGAAGACTTGCCCCGGGCGGTCATCGCCGCGGGACCAGCCAGTTTCGAGCCGGTCGCCGGGCGAACGCTGAAAGAGGCACTGGCCGGCCCTGAACGTCGGATTATTCTCGAAGTGCTCGAGAGTAACGGTTGGAACCGTTTTGCCACGGCCGAAACGCTGGGGATCAATCGGACCACGCTCTATAAGAAGATGAAACGCCTGGGGCTGGACGAAAGCCGCCGTCCGATAAAGGCGGAATAAGTCGTGCTAGCGGGCGTCAGCTGGCATCTGGCCGGCCAAATTGCCACTTCGCATTCGTCGCTCGGCCATTGACCAGTCGAAGATACTTTCAATGGATGCCGTTGCGCTTCGTTTGCACCGGCGACGCGAAGCATGAACATTCTCGGTTGAGCCCCTTCAGCCGCTGGGAGAATCCCTCTGATGAAGCGCCTGTACGTTCAGTGGCTGCTGGTGGGCTTGGCAATCGTGGCTAGTGGCAATGTGGCCAAGGCTGGACCATTTTCTCGCAAGAGCCGCGAACAGCGGCAAGTCCAGAAAGAGCAATACCCACCCAAGTTCATCCGCGTACCGAACGCTCAGAACTTCGTGTTCAAAGACAAGAACGGTCAGGTGCAGGTCCGCAAAGTGCCATCGGGTTATGCCGAGGGCTTCCCGACTCCGGCGCTGTTCTATTACGGCTACCCGCACAGCGGTGACGACACGGGCCTGGGCTTCTAAGCCTCAACCGAGCGCCGCGTCGAACGCGGTGCGCATCTCGTCGACATAGCGGCGACACGCTGCGCGCGGTGGATCCCGCTCTTAATATTCGAGCACGATGTATCCGCGGTAACCGACGTCCGCCATCATCCGTGCGAGCCGCCCCATGTCGGCCGGGCCTCGCGTGCTGCCTGCCGGATGCAGCGAAACCTTCACCTGCACGTTCACGGCATAAGGCGCGAGCTGCGCGAGATCGGCATAGGGATCCGAGCCGTGGAAGTTCCCCGTGTCCAAATTGACTCCGAACCAGGGGCTCTGCACGTCCTTAACAAGGGCCAGTAGTCCGGCCGGACTTTCCGTCAGCCCGCCATGATTCTCAAGGGCGAGAATGACGCCATGCTTGCCGGCATATTCGCAGCATTCCTCGATCGCGCTCACGGCGAGCTTGTGGGCCTCTTCGACGCTGGTGCCATGCGGGTGACCGGAAAAGATTCGAATCACCGGTGCGCCAAGTATTGCGGCATTGTCGACCCATTGCTTTACGCCGGCAATCTCGGCATCCCGCTTCTCGCCGGCAGGATGGCAGAAGTCGTTGCCGACCGCCGTGCCCGAGACATCGAGCCCCATCAGAAAGCAATGTCGGCGGATAGAGCGCAGATAGTCTGGCGTGAGATCCGGCGGAAAGTAATATGACGTCAGTTCGGTCCCTTGCAGCCCAAGTGTGGCACAGTCGTTCACGAAGTCCTCGAGGGAAAGCCGCTGCTCGGGGTTCTTCGCTTGCAGCAGATCGCGATAGCTGTAGGCCGCGAGGCTGTACTTGAACGCCGGCTTACCGTCGCGTTTGATTGGCTCGATCGCCTGGGCCGCAGCCGACACGCCGAGCGCGCCTGCCGAGATTGCGGCGGTCGTGGCAACACTGTGACGCAGAAATTGGCGGCGTGTGGGCGTGGAGGTCATCGGTGCTCACTCTGGTGGGCAGGCGTGAAGTCGGCGAGGAACTTGCCGATATTGTGAACGCCGCTCACCCGGCGTGCAACCACTGGCGGTCCAGGCAGCCTCCAGGAAGCCTCAGGCCGTCGCAACGCGAGTCCGCCGAGATCGGGCCACATCCAGCACGGTTTCCGGCCCGACAAACGCCAGACTGGCAATCAGCATCGCGGCTGTGAACGTCAGATCGCCCGTGATCAGGGCCAGCAATGACCAGATGAAGACTCCTAGGGCCAGCATCAGGGGCCGAAACAGCTTCGACCAGATCAGGATTGGAAACAGCAGTTCGAATCCAATCAGCAGGTGGCTCAGAAAGTCGACTACGAAGGGGGATGATTCCAGCCCCGTCAGATCGATCAGCCTTGACTGCGGTCGTGTGATCAGGAACCAGATACCGTCGCCACTCCACCAGGTTTCACCGCTGAGCTGCGAAAAGGCCATCATCAGCACAAGCAGGCAGAGATGAATTTGAATTAGCCGCGTCGAGATCGTGGCAGTCGTGAACAACTCGGCTTTGTCCGGTCGCTTTCCCTTCCGCGATGCCAGCCAGGCATCGAGCGAGAAACGCCGGCCGCAGGGGGCCAGGCAGAGATAAAGCAGCAGCATCGCGAGCACGACTTCCGTGCGGCCGGTAATCATCGGGGCGCGATGCACGGTCGACAGGAATACCACCAGCGAGAGCACGCCGGTGAAGCGAGTGTACAACCCCGCAGCGAATGCAATCAGCACTGCCAGCCCCAGCAAGTGCACGATCCACAACTCGGCCGGACTGACCAAAAAGTTCAAGTACGAGAAGGTGTTGGCTTCCAGAATTGCGATCTCGCCCACCGGAAGCAGGCCATCCGCGGCGAAAAACGCCTCGAGATCCAGCATCAGTGTGGCGTGCATGTAGACCAGCAGCACGCCGGCCAACAAGCGAATCGCGGACACGGTTGCGGGATCGCCAGGCGTGAACCAGAACCTGGTCCAGCCTTCGCCGAAGCCTTGCGACAGTCGCGAGAAGTAATCGGTGACGTGGCGCATCATGGCTGCTTGGCTCCCGCAGGCGCCGCGTTACGACCTGCTTCGATCGGGGCAATTTCAAGTGTCGTTGCCTTACGCAGCAGTTCCACGCCGGTCGGGACCACGATTGCCTGGGCCTCATACACGTTGTTCACGGTCTCTCGCGAAGCTCGCTCGATCGTGGTGAGATTGTTGAGTTGGTCGAAATCGGGAGCTCCGAGAGCCTGGATGCGAATCTCTCCGCCCTGTGCGCCCAACTGGCGCAGAGCGTAAGCCGCGATTGTTCTTGGGAGAATGCTGGGAACGGCATCTCCCAGTTCTCCGGAACCAAGCGTGCCCGTGGCGTTGGCCAGAGCCTGGTAGCGACGCAGGCGAACGAGCGGCTGCATCGGGGTGGCTGGCAGTTCGAACGCCTTGGGATCGTCCACGCCACGCGGAATTACCTCGACTCGGAAGTCGACGTCCGTCTCGCCCGCGTGACCGAGATGGAAGCGGGCATAGGGATAACTGTTTGGCAGTGCCGTCAGGTGCAGGTTTCGCAGATAGGGTTGGAACACCCCGTGAAGTTGGCGCTGCAGGTTGCTGGGACGAGTATATGTGGTGATGGCCACCCCAACCGCGAACAGATGGGCGAACAGCAGTAGGCTGACCCAGGTGCGCGTTTCGGCGCTCCACGCGATCGGCGGAGTCGGATCTGATTCAGGTACGGCCATCTGCAGTGGTGGAGCTTTCTTGAAGTCGGAGTGGCATGGTTCAACGGGTGGAGCGCGCGCGGTGAGTGCCTCTGTCGAACCAGAAGGCTCATCGACCCCGGCGGGTGAACGGCTTCAGCCGCTTGGCGAAGCGCTGCTTGTCAGGCAGTTTCGGCGTACTGCACAGAATCGAGCGGTCGCGACCGACCGTCACGACCCGACAGCGATCTGTCGCGGAACGAAAAAAAGCCGGACCTCAATTTGACTTGAGGTCCGGCTTTGGCAGCCAGTGGACTCTTCGGAGTCGATTCGCCTCGCTTCGTTGGCGCCTCTCAACTCTTCCGAGCTTGAGATCGCTCACGCGGGTGAGCCATCTCAGGCCAAACTTAACTCGAGCTCAGCTGCATTAGGCACTGGGGGCCGGGGCAGCCGGGGCTTCGGGAGCAGCGGGCTCAGCCGGGGCTTCGGCAGCAGGAGCAGCCGAACCACAGCACGAGGGAGCCGGAGCCGGTTCGCAGCAAGCCGGAGCGACTTCGCCAGCGCAACCGCAGCAGCGGTTCTTGCGATGGTGCTTACGGCCATGGCAACGATTCTTGCCGAAGCAGCCGTGGCAACGCTTGCGGGCGTGGCGGCCGCCACAGTCCGAACCACCGCAGTCGCTACCACCGTCACAAGCCGGGGCGCCACCGCAATCACAACCGCCACAACCGTGGTGACGGAACAGACCGGCCGAAGCCGACTTCTCGCTGCCGACAAGCGACAGGCCGACGATCGCGAAGAACAACGCGATCCCAAAAACCAACGTGCGATTCATCAGAATCCTCCTACAGGTATACCGGAACTTACAGGGTCCGTAATTAAGACAAACGGTTTGCCGTCGCTCGTTCTACTCCCAGCCGAGACGGCAAATCGGCTGGGCGGCACCTTCGAGAGTTTCAACCGACCGCCGCTATGCTCCCATTGGAAAGCACTGCCAACAGTCGATGTTTTCCCGTGTTTCGTAAGCTTTACTGGTTAGCAAAGGTCTTCCGGATGCACAGTCTAGGATGACCAAGGTATCACGATGGGTCCTGCTGTCAAGCGGCAACAGGATAATGTGCGAGCCTTGCGGTGTGTCGGTGTTCTGGGCTGCAATTAACGCCCTTTGGCTGTGCACAACCATAGGACAGCATTTCCGCCTGTCCACCGAGCGGAAGCGCAAAAAACAAGGGAGCTTTGAGCCAGTGGCTCAAAGCTCCCTTGATGATTTCCACTAACTTACTGGCGGCGCAAGGCTTAGGGCACTCCCAGTATTACCCTTGCAGAGCGCATCATCGGAATTTCTGCTATCGCTCCACCTCGGATTAGCGAATCGTCGCATCCGGTGTTGCTGCCGTTTCAGGATTCTCCTCCGATGATTGGCCGATCCGGCGAGCGATTTCTTCCTCGGCCGCCTGTTGCTTCCGCATCATGTCCTCCGGATCCTCGAAATTCAGGATCACCGGCGGCATGTCTGGAAACACGCGGGTTGCCATCCCCGAGATCCGCCAGACTCCCCCCTGCTTTTTGAGCATCCACACGACGCGGTCTGTGCGGGGGCGTCCGTCGGCATCAAGATCGGTCCAATCGGTGCCCACCTGGGCAGCTTCGCCTTCGATCTCTGATTCCAGCACTTTGTAGCTCGCCGTCTCACTGCCTGGCGGAGCCACAACGATTTCCATTTCCGTCGTCTTCTGTCGAGCCAAATCTGTCAGCAGCGAAGCTGCTTGTTTATCATCCCCGTTTTTGACAGCCGCCAGGAACTTGCCGATCGCGGCCTCGGGCCCGCCGTCGGCGCTCGGACCGCTATCACTCGCTCCGCCGCAACCCGTTAGCAGCAATCCCGCGATCATCAGCGCGGCCCAATTAAACTTACGCACCACCATTTCCTGCCTCCTTGCACGGATCGCGGGGTCAATTGCGAGATCAACAGATGTCTTAAAACGCGCGCGAGAGCTTCCCCGAGCGCGGGGCGGAGTCTCTCAGGATCGCTGTCAGCCGTCAAGACGAACTCGGCGCAGCAGCTAGCATCGGATAGATGCCAGCGGTGGATCAACCGGCCCGCAGGCCGCGATCGAAGGCGTCCTGATCGCGGCTGTACAGAGCCAGCACCGATTCGAACCTTTCGCCGGAAATCGTCCAGCTCGGTTCTTCGTCGGTGTAGGCGTTGCAATGCGCCACCATCAGGCGGTACATGAACTTGAACAGGTGGCGGGGCACGCGCAGCCCCCGGAAGGCTTCGACCAGCCGGCGATCGCTGATGGCCGGATCGAATAGGTCGCGCAGCGAGGGATTGCTGCCCGGAGCGGCGCAGGCCTTGAGCCGGGCCGAGGCCACGTCATAGAGCGCCTCGCCCGTCCACTCCAGCGAGGGCACCATGTTCTGCTTGTCGAGCCGGGCCCGCTGATAGAAATCGCGGTCCTCGCGATCGATGTACTGCGAAAGCTCGATCGGCAGCAGCAGCTTTAAACCCATGCCGGGGTGCTTCAGAAACTTGTTGTCGAGCATCGGCCAAAGCAGGGCCCGCATCTGGTCGACCGAGCCGTTGATCAGGTGTGGTTCATCGACTCGGTCGACCAGGACCACAATCCCCTGGAAACCAAGCGACTTGAGAATGCCCTGAAATTTGGCGAGTAGCTCGTACCGATCGTCGGTGCGCTGCTTGCGCGGGAGCGGCTGCCCCGCCAGGTCGACCGAGCGCATCCGGCCCAGGATGCGACGCAACTGAGTGGCCGTGTGCTTGCCGACCCGGACGTTTCGAGTGATCTGCGACGCCTGCCAGAACCGATGGACGAAGCGAAACAGCCATGGGAGCCAGACCGCGGCGACGGCCAGGTAAATCCAGGGTGATTCGAGCCACGTCCAGCGGCCGAGCCAGGCCATCAGGCCGACAGCGGTGGCAGTGCCGACGAGGCCCAGGGCCAAGTCCCATTGCGAGAGCCAGGCATGGTAGCGTAGCTTCCGCCGAAGTCGATGCCAGCGGCCGCGTTTCGTTTCCGACGTGGACTGGTCGTAGCAGGCTGCCAGCAGCAGCAGGTCGCGTGCCTGGTGGCGATCGAGCGATTTGAGTTCGGCAATGTCTAACTCGTTGGTCGGCGGATCGGCCGTTTGCTTGGATTCGAGCACGCGATCGACCAGACCGGTGACGCCCAGCGAGAGGATCGCATCCATGTGATCCCACAGCTTCCAGTCGGCCAGCACTTTATCCGCGCGGCGCCGACGCGCTCCGAACCGATCGCGAAAGCGGTCCAGGAATGGGTTGAAATCGTCGTACTCAATCACAAACACGCGAGCGTGCGGATGCGTCCGATTGTGGTCGGCCAGGTGCCGCACGATCTGCAGGCGCATGGCCGTTTTGCCAGCGCCCTTCTCGCCGAACACGATGGACGTCGCCGGCTCGTTCGGATCACCATAGATCTTATCCCAAGTCGGATGATGCGTGCTCGCGATGCAATGGTCTTTGAAGACCGGATCGGTCTGCGCATCTTCCTCCGCGAACGGATTGGTGCGAATGCCGTGATGTTCGAGAAACTGCTGGGTCTTCATAGTGGTCGATTACTTCTTCTGAAGTCCCTCGACCATCTCGACAAAGGCTTTCTCATTGGCCGCCACGGTTTTTTCGGGGCCATAGAACTTGAGGAAGTAGTTGCCCGCGCCGCCGGTTTCGATAATTGCGGCGAGCATCCGGTAGTTGGGCCGCTCGACCGCAGGGGCGACCGGTCCGCGCTGATCCTTGTAAGTGCCGGCCATATCGACCACATGCACGTCAAGGCCGCCCGCGGTCGTCTTCTTAACCTTGGCCTTCGCTTTGGTGCTGCCGCCATCGGGCTGTGAGAATTGGGCGTACCAACGATCGATATTGGCGTCGACGCTGCCGCCGGCCGCCATGATCGTGAAGCGGCCGTCGGCCTCGTCCCCTGCGGCCGCCGGAATGGCGAATTCGTGCTCGACGATCCGCGTCTGGGGCGCTTTACGAACCCACGACTCGGGAGCCTTGAGTGCGAGCTTTCCGTCCGCCAATTCAATCTGGGCCGGGTTGTCTTGCGCGAGAGCCGAACCGGCAAAACTAAGTGCCAGGGCTACGGCGACTAACGTGGGTACATGCATCGCGAGGTCCCTATGTGGGGTGCGTGAACAATTCTGAAAGCAAGAAGCACGCCGCGGCGGCGAGTTTCCCCAACTTATCCGCCCCGGCAGCCGCGTCAAATCACTTGGCCACCTTACCTGGTCGCGGCCGTCGGGTCGGCCGACTCGGCCGTCGGGCTTGTTTCCGTTGATGTCATCTGCGACCTAAACACCAGCAACAGCACGATGACCAGGATCACCGCGATCGCCAGCAGCACGCCGCTGGTCATCAAACTTACTTCATTTCGGCGCCGACGCTTGCGAATTGCCTGCGGCAAGGGAGAGGCCGACCCATCGGTGGCCTGGGGGGGCGAGGTCGGAGCGACGTGCTGCACGGCGAGTCCCTGCGGCAGGCTGGGCATCGCCCCGGAAATTGAGCCAGCGGCCGCTGGCACGAGCGGCTCAGTCAGCAGGCCACGCAACTCGGCAAAGACGTCTGCCGCACTTCGCCATTCCTCCCAACCCGCCCTCCACACGAGTGAACTGGCACCCACTCGGCCGTCGCGCACCCAGTTCCGCATGATCTCGCCCGATGCGGGACCAAACTGGCCGCCCGTGGCTGGCCGGACGTACCAGACAGCGGACGGCGCATCGGCGATGGGATCAGCTTGGGAGTCTGGTGTCGTGGACGGCACGACCGGCGGCCCGCCGGCGGCAGCCTGACTGCGAACTGAGATGGCCGGAGCGACGGCGGGTTGTTCGGGCAAAGTCGCGATTTCGATGCTGACACTTCCCACGTCGGTAGTGTTGGATGCGTCCTCCGCAGGGACGACAACGCGCTGGCCGCACTGGGGGCAAATCGCGCGTTTGCCGGCGAGAAAGCTTTTGACGTGAAGTTTGTGTCCATTGGGACACAAGAATTTAATACCCATCCGTCCGTCCGAAGTGAGGTTGGTCCGCCCGCAGGGCCGAATCGCCCCCCAGCCACTCGCGCCGAGTTCACTAGTGAGCCGCAGATCTCGGCCAGAAAGCCCCATTATATACCGCCAGTGGCCATTCCGAGAGCGATCGGGGGATTCCTAAATCGCAAGGTGCCTCGGTTCAACCGCCACAGCCCTAACAGGGGGCACATCGCCGGGCCGACGAGACCTAGAAAAATGCAGTATTTTTGAAGAGGAACTTGATTGTTCCCGCGAGCTAGTCAAACTACATGGCAGGGTACCGCGCGGCCTTGGTGCACATGGTCGCACGAACGTGCAAGAATTTTTGGGGACAACAGGTGATGCAGCACCACGACGAAGAAGGTCCGCTGGAAATTGCGCTGGTCGGTGATCTGACCGACAACGAAGTCGAACTCACAGACAAGCTTCTGTCCGTCGAACCTGGCGGACAATGCACCCTGTTCATCGATTCGCCAGGCGGCAGTCCTTACTGCGCCATGTCGCTGATGACGCTGATGCTCGTCCGCGGCGTGCGGGCCACGGGCATCGTCACGGGTGAATGTTCGTCGGCCGCCCTGTGGCCGTTTGCCGCCTGCGTCCGCCGGCTGGTAACGCCTTACAGCGTGTTGCTCTTCCATCCCATGAAATGGCAGAGCGAAGAGCATGTAGGTTTGGCCGAGGCCGCAGAATGGGCTCGCCATTTCGGCAACCTGGAAACCGACATGGACGCCCTGCTCGCCGAACTCTTCGGCCTGCCGCGGGCTGAAATGGAAAAGTGGATCAAACCCGGCCGATACGTCTCAGGTCGCGAACTGGCAGACGCTGGACTGGCAGAGTTGATTGATCTGCACAAGTTCCGGATGAAGCCGACGAACATTCCGGTTGCCGCGCGTCCCAAGCGGAAACGCGTACCGGCCACGACGTCCGAGCTGATTCGTCCGGCGGCCCAGCGTCGCGAACGCAGCTAGATCCACAGCCGTGGGCATTAACTGCGATAACCCTCATGGCACGTCGTGCACGACCGGCCAATTTCGGTGGCGCTTGTCCGTGCGCGATCGTACGAGCCATCCAGCGACGAGGCGCGCAGTGAGCCAGCGTGCTGCTGCATCGCTTTGGCGTGTTCGAGGTACGTCTCGTCGTCGGCGAATTCGTATCCCCTGCGAGTGATAATCTCTGCCAGTACGGCGATGATTTCGGCCTCGTGGAGCACGGCAGCCGAGCTATCCGCGAACGTCTTCTTGTTGGCGATGCCTGGCGTGATGAGCTGCTCTTGAGCTTCTTCCAGCCGCTGCATGAGCAACGTACGATCGGCGAGTTGGGGCCAATTGGCTGCGACGAGCTTTGCGGCCGGGGCCTGCGATCCGCCGCGTACGAGAAGTTGCAAATCGTCCGCTCTGGCGCGAGCGTCATTAAATGCCGCGTCCGATGCCACCTTGCAGTTATTGCTGGCGCGGCCGAACTGATCGCGCAATTCCGCCGCCTCGGCCTTCCAACGCACACGGCCATCGTACTCGGCGACGATCCCCAGCATTACCGCTAGAACTCCCAACTCGCGCCGAGCCGTCTGATACTCACCGCTCTTGAAACGCGTCGAATTCTCGATGGCAGCAGCCAACTTGGGCAGCCGGGCTTTGATCTCGTCTTCGAGCGCCTCGGCGGTGATCAACCTCGACCATGTGCTTGCCCCGGCCGGCGAAGCAACGACAGGTACATCTGTACGCGGCTTTTCTTCAGCCGCGGAACGCGGCTCAGGCCGCTCACCGTGAAGTTTCTGACGGGCGTCGGGAAAGAACGTGTCAACAGTGCTAGGCGCGAACTCGGGTCGCTTGGCTCGGCGACCACCGGGCGGTGCGGCCATGAGCGTCCCCGACGCGAGAGCGATCGCAAACAGCGCCAGCAAGAGAGGCAATGCCGTGAGTCGACGATTCATTTGCAAAGTTGCCATCCTGGCAATTATGGTTCGCGGCGATGTCGGTGACAAACGGCCACTGGCGCGTCGTGGCGGCCGGCAACGTATAATTGCAGACATGCACGCCACTCCGCGATCCACTCGCCGCGAGTTCCTTACCGGCCAGGCCGCGGCCGATGCGCTCGTGCAGCTTGATGTGGGCGGTGGGTCGCCGCTCGAAAATCCCGATTCCGAAAGTTATCTCGTGCACCTATCGCGCCGTGCGATGGCCTGCACCTTCGAGGTTTTCCTGAACGCCGGACAGTATCCCGCCGGCAATACGGCTGCCCTGGCGGCGCTCGATCTGGTAGACCGACTCGAAGACCAGCTCTCGATCTATCGAGAATCCAGCGAGGTCAGCGAACTGAATCGCACAGCGGCCTTTACGTCGGTTGAAATCGAACCTCGACTTTTCAACCTGCTGCAACTTGCCGAACGGCTGCACTCGGAGACGGGCGGCGCGTTCGACGTCACGGCAGGGCGGCTGTCTCAGGTGTGGGGTTTTACGCGCCGCCGCGGGGAAGTTCCCCCCGCCGAGGTTCTCGCCGATGCCCTGGCCTGCGTCGGAAGTCGGCATCTTTGTTTCGATCGCGAGGCGGGCACCATCCGCTTTCTGCAAACCGGCTTGGAAATCAACCTGGGGAGCATTGGCAAGGGCTACGCGCTGGACCGTTGTGCTCAGCTTCTCGACGCGGCCGGTGTCCACGACTATCTGCTCCATGGAGGCCACAGTAGCGTACTGGCGCGGGGCTCGCATGCGGGCCGCACGAAACCTGGCTGGTGCGTGGGTGTGCGCAATCCGCTCCGCCCCGATCGTCGCCTCGGGCAGCTCATTCTGCAAAACAAAGCGTTGGGGACCTCGGGCTCGGGAACGCAATTCTTCGAGCACCAGGGGCGGCGACTGGGACACATTCTCGATCCACGTACCGGCTGGCCGGCCGAAGGCGTACTCTCGGTAAGCGTGGTGGCAGCTACGGCTGCGGAAGCGGATGCACTCGCCACGGCCTTTTACGTGATGGGACCGGAAGCGGCCCGGTCCTATTGCGAGCGACACGCTGAAGTCGGATTCGTGATGGCTTGCCCGGGCGTGCGGGCTGGTTCCCTTTCAGTTCATGTCGCGGGACTTGCCGAGGGTAGCTGGCAGCCGCTCGACGAGGCCCCCGCACGGGCCACAGAGGCTGGTTTGGATCGGCCAGTTTGACGTATTCCGAGGCCCATCCGCGCCGGTAGAATGCCAGCGTCAAGAGGCGGGCCGCTCACTAACGTGCTGACCAGGCAAGAATTTGTTCCAGTTTCTGTTTGATCATCTGTCGTACTTCGGAATCATTGCATTCCTGGCCCTCACCGGGTTTGGCTTGCCAGTGCCCGAGGAAGTGCCAATTGTGGCCGCGGGCATCATGAGCTCCAACGGTCAGCTCGATCCCTGGCTGGCTTTTTTGTCGTGTGTGATCGGCGCGGTCCTGGGGGACCATATTCTGTATGCGGTCGGCTATTACTTTGGCCATTCGCTGATCTACCGGCATCCGCGCGTGGCGGCCCTGCTGCACGCGGAACGCGAAGCCAAAATCGAGCAGATGGTTCGCAAACACCAGGTGAAGGTGCTCGTTCTGAGCCGTTTCATGGTGGGCGTTCGCGCGCCGGTCTACCTGGCGGCCGGCGTGCTGCGAGTTCCCTTTGCAAAGTTCGTTTTCATCGACATTATCAGCGCGACGATCGTCGTCAGCATCTTCTTTGGATTAAGCTATGCCTATGGCGAGCGGCTGACACGCTTTATCAGACAGTCCGAGATTGGGCTGACCGTGATCGTCGTGGTCGCGGTCATCTCTGTGATTACCTACTTGCTTTGGCGCCGGCGACAGCGGCGCATGCTGGACGAAGTTGTGCGTCTGGAGGCTTCCAATGACGAAGTTTGCGCCGTTGGAGCTCGCGAAACCAAGGACCTGTAGACTTGGTTTACCGCTGATCGTGTTCGTGGCAGCCGGACTGTTCTTAATCGCCGCGAGCACATCCTCCGCGCAACAGGATGATCGCATCGGGCCCAGCCGCATCAATGCTGCTCGGTTGCGGTGGTTTCAATACAAACTCGTCGCCGGTCGCATCCTGGCCACCAGCGCCTATCCCGAGGGGATGAACATTTCGTTTGGCCCTTCGACGACGGATACGAAGCGGCGCGAGCACTTACAGCTGCTGATCCTGGAAGATCGGGCCAGCATCCGCTACGAGCTTGCTGGCGATGGCGAGCAACTCTCGATTCAGCTTGCCGAATCGGGTGAGTTCTCCATCCGGCGCATGCGGCGAGAACCGCCATTCATGTTGAGTTTCACGCAACCGCCGGACAAGCCGATGTCGCTAGTGTTGCAGCAGGACGGAAAGTCCCAAGAGTTTGTTGGTCCCAGCTTCTGGCATCTCTATCTCGCCGCGCCCGAACGGGTCGGTCGAGAGCTGGTGCCGTATCTCGAGACACTCCGACCCGCCTGGCAACTCGTGGCGGCTGGTGAGCAGCTCGAACGGAACTTGATCCAAAGAGTCCACCAACCGGCTGCGCTTCGCGGCGAGCAGTGGCGCACGCTCGTGCAACGACTGGGCAGCACCAACTTCGCCGAACGTGAGTCCGCCCAGCGAGACCTGGCAGCCAGCGGGCAAGTCGTGCTGCCGTTCCTGGAGGATCTGGATCGCGCACAACTCGACGCCGAGCAAGCAGCCAGAATTGAGAAGTTGATCACGAACCTTCGCGTCAACTACGAAGACACTGCGGACCGAGTGGCGAATTGGCTGATAGGCGACGTTGCCATCTGGCTTTCGCTGGCCGAGCGTCCGGACCCGGCCACGCGCGAGGCGGCCAGGCGTCAACTTTCGGCGCTCATTGATCAGGACATCGATTTCGATCCCGCCGCCAATGAAGCAACGCGTGAGGATCAATTGGCAAAACTGCGCCGCCGGATATTGCCGACGCTCGCGTCACCCCGTCCGACGGCGGAATCGTTAGTCCCACCACCAGCGCTCGAGCGATAGATTCGCGGGAGCGCCCAGGCTTGCTCGCTGCGTGGCGAGCGTGCCTTGCTTGTCGGTGCGAAGCTTTTCGGCGCTCACCTGGCGCCAGGGCTCGGCCCGGACGCCGCCGCTGACGCCAACCACCAAATGCCGGCCGCCGATCTTGCGATGATTGATCACGGTTTCCACCTGGCGCGGCGCCGGGTGGAGCTCGACTGCGTATTGCTGCGGATCACCAAAGCAGGTCAGATGCCAGCCCACGCGCTCGGCGAGGCCTTCCTGGTGGATCAGAGCGGCCACGAGCGCCAGGTCGAACACGTTCTGCAGATCGGCATAGACGGGATACTTCTGGGCGAGCGCTTCGAAATGCGCCGTGAAGTTCCCGGCGAACTGCTGGTTCGTCAGGCTCGAGGCACCGGTGCGCACGCGTTTTCCCAGCTGATTCAGGAATTCGTTCTCGCTGAGTACTTGGATGCCCTGGCCGCGAATCTCGAACGCATCGCGGTTGGTCGAGGTAGCCACCCCTTCATAGTTCATGGTGAACCACCACCTGAGCACGTCGAGCGCAGGCGGCGCCTCGCCCGGCTTCACACGCACCAGATCGAGATAACCCGGCACCTCGGCGATGCCGGGCTCGAGCCCCATGACAATCAGTTTCATGTGATAGTCTGCAGCCACGATCACCCTGGCAACGCGCGTCCGCTCGTCGATTCCGCTGACCACGATGTCCTGCAAACCCATCGCGTCACGAAGCTCGTTAAGCCAGGCTCCGCGCTGGCTCGGCTTGAGCGGCGTGTCGCGCGTGCGATCGGCAACCGCTCGCGTCCGGGCAAGCCCCTGTTCGGTCGGATCGATCGAGCAGGTGAACGTCGCCTGGGGCGAGGTTCGGGCGAGTCGCAAGAGCACGACCAGATCGTCGAGTTGCACGATCGGCCGCCCGGACTTGACGCTCACGCTGCGACCTTCGCTATCGACCTGCCACGGCCCTGCTGGTCCTGCCACCACGATGTCGCCCGACTCGGGATAAACAAGCACGAACTGGATCCGCTGCAGCCCGGCGAGGTTGAGCATGGCGTCGTCAGGCGCACGACCGGCGGCGAGCGCGAGCTGGGCGTGCTTCTCCAGACGCGTGAGCGAAACCTTCCGCAGGCCGCTCGTCAGGCGGGGGTCAACATTTCTCGTGTGCTCCAGCGCTGCCAGCCGTGCAGTGGCGAGACCTTGGGGCCGCTCGACCTTGACGGCGCGGCGCAGCACGCCGGCGGCGTCGACGTAGACGCCATTCTGAAATTCGGAGATCGAGCCTGGTCCGCCGACTTCGTCCCAGGTTTGCGGGCGCACGGTGGAAACAATCAGGTCGATGAGCGAATCGAAATCAGCCTGTGAGCCGCCGCCAATGCCTCTTTCAGAGTGCTCGCGGATACGGGTGATCGCAGCCGTTCGGGTACGGTCGTCGCTGACGGCCAAGAGCGAGTGGAGCGATTCCTCGCGCCCGCCAGCGGCAGCCTGTGCCTCGGAAAGGCGGGCGAGCCAGGCATCGCGCGTCGGCGAGTCAGCAATCGCCTGCGCCGTCCGCAATGCAGGGGCGAATTCACCCGCGGCGAGCTGCGCGGCGAAGAGTTGTTCGTTGGGTGGCGCCGCGTGTACCGCACTCGACCCAATGGCAAAGGCGGCGAACAGCGGAGGCAGGTAAGACCAGAACGATGTCCGCGTCGATTGGCCCGCAGGCAGCAGCATGAGAAGTGACTCCCCGTTCCGAGGGTGAGAACCGCCGGGAAATGAAGCGGCCGGAGTTCAAGCTCTCACAGCCGCGGCGGGAAGTCAAGAAAAAGTCGCGTCGCTCAAAAAAACAACGGCCCGCTCAAGCTTCTGCTCAGGCGGGCCGTCGTAATCTGCACTGTCAAGGAGACCGCTTCAATACTTCGCGGATGCTCCGCTGAGGCAATTAGCCACCGCAACCGCAGCTCGGTTCGACCGGGGCACCGCAGCTCGGCTCGCAAGCCGGAGCACAGCAGGTGGGCTCACAGCAGCTCTTCTTGCAGCAGCCGTGACGGTGGAACAGACGGCAACGGTGACGCTTGCACTTGGGAGCGCAGCACTTGGGAGCGGCACAGCACGAGGGTTCCGGAGCGCAGCAGGTCGGTTCCGGAGCGCAGCAGGTCGGTTCCGGAGCGCAGCAGGTGGGCTCGCAAGCCGGAGCACAGCAGCTCTTCTTGCAGCAGTGACGGTGGAACAGGCGGCAACGGTGACGCTTGCACTTCGGCGCACAGCACGAAGGCTCCGCACAGCAGCTCGGTTCGGGCGCACAGCAGGTGGGCTCGGCCGGGGCACAGCACGACGGTTCGGGCGCACAACACGAAGGTTCACAACAACCGCCAAACAGGCGGGCTTCCGCTTGCGAAGCGGAAAGCACGAACAGGCCGGCGAGCAGCAGGGCCGGCAACACGATCCGGGATTTCATCGACGGAACTCCTAAACAGATACTTTCGGGGATGTCACATCTTCCATGAGCCGCACGGCAAACTAGGGCCTCTGGCGCAGTATGTCGCGATTTATTCAGGCCAGGCCGTTACAGCTTTACGAGGATCCCTCAGCGGGATAGCCTCGCTGATGGTTATCGTCGACCCAAGTGACAGCACTTAGTTCGTCTTCGCATTTCTCCTAAACTTCCGAGTCAAAAGCGTGCGACCAGGCGGGATCTAGCGGATATGCCGCACCTGCGTCTTGGCCGATCAGCGGCCACAAACTCCCACTATCAGGGGACTTGCGCAATTGGGCGGTCGCTAGATTCGCCACGGGCGGCAAAACCCCAACATTGCAAAGAAGAAGTCGGGGAGGTTTCGAATGGCGGCAGAATTGAAATGCCCGTTGCGGCCTAGAGTTTCAAGACGTGACGGGGGTTCCACGTGCGCCACTGCCCACGGCGACGATTCGCGCCCCCGGTTTCTGCTCATTAGCAGGCGCAAGAGAGCGGGGTGAGGGGGCAATGTCGCGAAATCAGCTCGAGCTACCGGCCATCTACTCCAAGCTGGCCGGCGATCCCGTACTCGTAAACCTGATTGCCGAGTTCGTCGCCGAACTCCCCACCAGGGCGATTCGCTTGCGACGGCAACTAGCCGACCAGGACTGGACGGCCCTCATGCGCACCGCCCACCAACTCAAAGGCGCCGCCGGCAGCTACGGCTTCGACGCGATCACCCCCGTAGCATCGAAGCTGGAACTGCAGATCAACCACGGTGTCGATCCTAAGGTCGTGGCCGAGACCGTGCAGGAACTCGCGACGCTCTGCCAGCGGGCCACCGCCGGTGTACCGGTTGACGCCTGAGCGAGTCAGAAACCGCGGCGAAGATCGCGGCAATTACTTCTTCCGTTCCTGGTCCGCCGCCATTGACAGCGCCACCAGATACGGTACCGGCTCACTCCCCAGCGCATTCAGAACGGTGCCGCCGGCCGTAAAGACGTGCGTCACATCCGATTCCTGGCCGTACTGTTCGAGTGCCGCGCCCCCCTCGCCACCGCCCACGTACACGGCAATGCCGGCATCTTTCAGTCGCTTCAGCTCGCCGATGAATTTACGCGTGCCTTCGGCAAACTGCGGCTCTTCGAACTTGCCGAACACGCCGTTGTAGAACGCGGCAGCGAGCTTACCTTGGTGCGCGGAAATAAACTCACCCACTTTGGCGGAAAACAGCTCGCTGGTCTTGGGACCGATATCAAGCTGGGCGTCGCTGGGACCAATCGTCTCGCTCGCACGGCCGTCTTGCAGGATGAAATCGACCGGCAGGACGAACTCGATGCCCTTGGCCCGGCCTTCGCTAATCATTCGGCGGGCTTGTTCGATCCGCTCGGGAGCGATGTAAAAAGGTTTATCGGCACTGGCCGGATCTTCGGCGAGCCCCAGTGAAAACTGCGTTCCGTCGAGCTCCGCGGCGGCTTTCTTCAGGGCCATCGCCAGTGAGCCAGCCGTGAACACAACCTTCACTTTCCCGCGGCCAATCATGGCTTCCAGGTCGTCGAGCTTGTCGGTTTTCAAACCGCTGAAGACCACGAGTTCGCTTTCCAGGCACTTGAGCATCGGGCCATCAAACTCGCTCGCCACGTACTTGCCGAGCGCTACGCGATCCATCGCGGCCGGCACCACGGTGGTCGACGTATCGAGGCTGCCGGCCGAAAGGGCTTCGTTGACGTATACGCTGGCAACCTTCGTCGCGACTTCATTCACAAACTTGGCGAGAGGCACAGATAATTTCGCGAGATCTGCCGGCTTCGCTTTCCAAAGTACGCGTTCGATGTCGTACTTGCGCGTGTTCTCCAGCACCAGGATGCTGCCCGGTGTGCTCGCTTTGATCCTCTCGGAGACTGCGGCGGGAATGGTCAAGGAAGCTTCGTCGAGCCAGTCGGTGACGAGCGATACTTCGCACTGCAGCAGTTCGCCGAGACGCGCCGCGACTTTGGCCAGCGATTCCTCCGGCTTACGGCCACGGTGCCCGAAGACGATCATTTTCCAACCCTGCCGGCGGCCATACTCAAGCGTCTCGACCATCGATCGCAAGCGGACATCGCCTTCGCCGATCTGGGCTCCCGGCTTGGCGTCGACGTCGCCGCGGATCAGCACCGGCGTGCCGCTGGGAACGGTCGCCAGCGAATCGAGTCGCGGGATGGCCGCCAGATACTCGCGTAGGGTCCGTTCCGGCCTTTTGCCGTTCGCGTTCAGGAGGGTTTCCAGCCAGTTGAGCATCGATTCGGCGGTCACTTGCATCGCTTCACTTCCTCGCACACAGGGAATCGCGCCCGTCGAGCGCGCACGGCAACATCGGCTCACCAATGTACCGGGCTGGGAGCAAATTGACTATCGGCGGGCGCGTTCGGGCGCTCGCGCGTGCATGCCGATTGGCGATGGAGTGCGTTCAGTAGAAGCGTGGCTACTACTCGAAGCTCGGGCCGGCTTCGCTGGCCACTGTCTCCGGCGGGGAAATCTCGCGGGGCGGAGCTGACGCCGCGTCTGCCGCCGGCTGTTCGGGTTCGATCAGCACTTCCGAAAGTCGGGCCTCGAATTCCTGCTTTTGCAACTCGTAGGCTTCGAGTTCAGACTTCGCCAGGTTATCGCCCGCCAGCAACTTGTCGAGTTTCCCCGGCAGCGTCTGGGCCAGATTCGGATCGTAGCCCACATGATAGTCCTGGATCGTGCCGTCGCGGCCAATGACAATCGTGGTCGGGAGTCCCTCGACCTGAAACACGCGATCCGTCACCTGCTCGTGATCGCGCACGATGGGCAGCGTCAGGTCATGCTTTTGAAAGGCCTCTTTCACAACCGCGTTGGTCACCGTTGAATCGTCCTTGCTTACGGCCAGGAAGGCGACTTGGTCGTTATCAGCATATTGTCCGTAGACTTTATTTAGCAGCGGCAGGCCCTCGAAGCACCAACCGCACCACGTGGCCCACATGTCGAGCACGACCACCTTGCCGGCGAGTGACTGGTTGCCGAGCGCCGTTCCATCCAGTGCCAGAAACGAGTAGCTCTCGACGGGCTTGCCTAGCATCGGGTGCGGTTCGTTGGGCGGCGGCATTATCAACTTGCTGACGAGCTTCACTTCCTCGGGCAGTTCCGTTTGAAATGCCACGGCATTGATTGAATCGTTGATCTTTGCGCCGCGGAACTCGGCCCACAGCCTGGCCAGCGGGAACCGCTTGCGGATCTCCTCCAGCGGAAACTCATACTTCACCAAGAGGCCGCTTGACTGATCGATCCACATCACGCTTCTGCCTGCGGGGCCATCGAGGGCGATCCGCCAGCACTTACCTCCGAGGAACTCAGAGTCCGAGAGTTGCGTGGGAGTTGACTCGCGCGTGAGCGTAGCCAGTCCGTCGGCACTCGTAAGCAACTGCAGTGGCGGCATCTCAACCTGGAGCTGTCCCCGCATCGCATCGCGCAACATCTCGTCGGACATGAGCGACTCGAGCGTCAGCTTTTCGGGACAATCGCGTACGAGCACCTGGCCGGGCAGCGATTGGACGACGCTCGTCAACCGTTTGCCATCGGCCACACTGGTCGTGTCCAGCGCGTGAATGCGAATCCGATTCGGATGCGCAAAGGCCAGCGAGAATGGCAGCGAGCGAAACTCTTCTTCGGGCGCGCCGTCGACCAGGAAGCGCAATTCGCCGGCATCCTGGTAGCTTTTGGCCTCCGCGTAGCGAGCGGCCAATTCGTCCAGCCGCTGGCGCGGAGTTTTTCCGGCGCTCGCGATGGAAAGCTTGGGGGCCGTGCTGCTGTCGCCGCAACCGACAAACATGGAACTCGCCAGAGCGACGACGAGAGAAAGCAAGGCCGGGAAGCTGGCAGCGGGACGAGACATCGCGTGTATCCTTACAAATGTTCGACGGGCAATCATTGACCGCGCGGGGCCGTGCCCGGGGGAGGGCACGGTAAGTCGCGATTATTTGCTTTCACGCGATGCGCGTAAAGCTCGCTTCTTGACCATTTTGAATGGGGACCCCTATGATGCGCTAGCACTTCGCCTGCGCAGCCCGCCAGGCAGATTACCTCAATCACGGTGATTCGCTCAGTTCACTATTATGCCAGCATTTCACTACGGAACCGGTCACAGCCTCGAACTGGAATTCGACAGCGATGCGCGCGTGACCATCTGCGATGCCCCCCGGGGAGAGCCGCTCGACGACGTGGCCGAGTCAGCGCGCAAGGCACTTTGCGAGCCGCTGGGGTTTCCTGCGCTCGCACAAGCCGTGATGCCGGGCGATCGAGTCGCGGTAGCCGTGCCGGGCGATGTCCCCCAGTCGGCAACGCTGGTGGCGGCAGTCATCAACCAGTTACTCGATGGGGGTGTGGATTCGGCGAACATTACTGTGCTGTGCGGACCGGACGCCCGCTCAGATGCTGAACCATTTAACGTGTTGGCAGCAGTGCCGGATGAAATACGCCAGCGCCTGACAATAAAGCAGCATGACCCGCGCGACCGCGATTCGCTTTCGTACCTGGCGGCCACCGAAGACGCGACCGCGGTTTACTTGAACCGCGCGCTGCATGAAGCTGACTTTGTCGTTTCGCTTGGTGTCTTACGTGTCGCCGATGCCAGCGGTTACTTCGGCATCTATTCGAGCATTTACCCCACGTTCTCGGACGCCGCCACCCTGGCTTGCTTTCGCGCGACGTCCGTGGCCCAACCGGCCGAACAGCGCCGCCTGGCCAAGCAGGCGGGCGAAGTCGGTTGGCTGCTCGGCACACGGTTCACCCTGCAAGTCGTGCCGGGCGCGAACGACGAAGTGCTGGCCGTCCTGGCGGGCGATGTCGACGCAGTGCTGGCAGAGGGCAAGCAAGCCGTTCAAACCGCCTGGCATTGCGACGTACCGTCACGCGCCGGCCTGGTTGTCGTTGGCATCGGGGGCGATGTGTCGCAACAATCCTGGGAGAATGTGGGCCGGGCACTGCAGGTCGCTGGGCGCGTGGCTGCGGGCAATGGCGACGTCATCATTTGCAGCGACCTGGCCGAACCGCTCGGCGTCGGCCTCGACATTCTGACCGGCGCCGAGAACTTCATCGTAGCACTCCGCGAAATCGACCGCGCCAAGCCGGTGGACAGCCTCGCCGCGACACACGTGGGCGCGGCGCTCGAGCGTGGACGCGTCTATCTCGTCAGTGACGCTCCGCGTGGGCAGCTCGAAGACCTGGGCATTCATCCCCTCGACTCTGACGACGTGGCTCGGGTTACGGCTCGCTACGATTCGTGCATCGTGTTGCCAAACGCACAATATGTGGACGCGAGTTATGCTGGCGAAACGAGCGGTAAGCCCAAGCCGCGCAGGTCGCGATCATGAGTGATGCCCGACAAGAGGCCGCCGCCTGGCTCGACGATTACTTTGCCCTGTCGGGCGACGCCGGTTTCGTGCCGCTGGCGCGCACCCGAATCGAGATTGCCGGAGCCGATCGAGCATCGTGGCTGCACAATCTGTGCACCAACGAGATCAAGAAGCTCGCGCCAGGGCACGGCTGTGAAGCCTTCTTCACAACGGTGCAAGGCAAAACGCTGGGGCATGGATTCATCTTTGCCGAAGCGGACATGCTGGTGATTGACACGGTTGCCGGTCAAGGCGAAACGCTGCTTAAACATCTCGATCGCTACCTTGTTTGCGAGCAGGTCACGCTCACCGAATCGAGCGGCGATGGTTTCGAAGTGGTACTTGCCGGGCCCAAGTCGGCGGCGATCGTGGCGGATGTTTTTCGGACCGCGGTGCCGACCGAGCGGCTGGCCCACAGCGAGGTCGACGTCGACGGCAAGGCGATTCGGATCCATCGCGTCGATTTGGGTACCGCGAGCTTCCTGGTCGAAGTGCCGCGAGTCGATGGTCCCTGGCTGGCGAGTCAATTGCACGCCGCGGGAGCTCGGCAGTGTTCGCTCGAAGCGCTCGATGCCCTGCGCATCGAGCAGGGCTTTCCGCTCTTCGGACGCGACATTACCGACAAGAATCTGCCGCAGGAGCTGGCTCGCGATGAGCTGGCGATCAGTTTCGTGAAGGGCTGCTATTTGGGCCAGGAGACGGTCGCCCGAATCGACGCGCTGGGGCACGTCAACAAACTGCTCGTGGGAGTCCAGTTCGACGGGCCTGAGATTCCCGCAGACGGTGCTGAACTCCAGGCGGAGGGACAGCCGGTCGGCGCGGTGACTTCGGCCACGTACAGCCCGCGACTGGAGCGGCCACTGGCGCTGGCTTATGTGCGCCACGGTCTGGCCAAGCCCGAAGCCAAGCTTGCCTCGCCTGTGGGCAGCGCGGAAGTCGTTCGCTTGCCGCTACTTTGATAGCGCTGCTCTAGAGGCGGACCGTGGCGACGAGGCGATCGAGGTATTGCCCACATGAGCGACGAGCCACGCGAGCAGACGTTCGATGACCATTCCATCGGCCGGCACTTGCCCTTGGAGCACGTAGTCGCCGGCTTCGAGGACTCGCTGCAGGCCGGTGAGACAGCTGGTCATCTGAGCCAGGAATTCATTCGTGGCACCCGTGGCGAGCGGCGTGCTCACGAGGTTGACGGCCTCGGACGTCCGCTCGCGGCTCATTGAAATCAGCACGCCAGCCTGAGCCTTGTAAAGCAAACCGTCAACGTAGGCCCTTCGCAGTTCGCCGCCCGAAGTGAATTGATAAACTCGCTGCTGACCAAAATAGATCGCCAGGCTGCCGTCGCGTCGGAAGCCGGCCACGGTCTCTTCGGGTCCCAATGGTGGAGGCACTTGGAGGCTGACTCGCTCGACAAGGTTCTTCGCCTCGGCGAGCAGATCTTCGCGCGGTTGCTCCTCACGGGCCATGGCGCATACTCGAGCTGGCTTAGAAGGGCCCGAATACTTCGTCAACATTTCCGCGCAGGACCTGGCGGCCCAGATCGATGGCTCGCTCTTCGGTCCAGCCGCGGTCGACAACGAAACGCTCGGCCAGGATCTTCGCCAGAATGCGCTTGTACATTGCGAACTTCGGCAGCGCGAACTCGAGCTTGTACATGTCGCTGTAATAGCCGATCTGCTTCGTGCGCGGCACCGCTTCCAGCCGGGCCGCGGCGTCGTGCTCGATGTAGGTCGGCGTGTTCGAGTACCACCAATGTCCGTTGCAAAGCACGTTCGGAAAAATCCAGCTATAACTGACCAGTTCCTGATTCGTGACGCTGGCCAGCACCGAGATCGGGAACTTCACCTGCGGAAAGGCGTTGAACAGCTCGCGGTACTGAATCAGCGAAACGCGGCTATCGTACAGGTCGCGCCCCTGGTAAACGCCGTCGGCATACACGCCTCGGTTCACGCCGATCATCAGGTCGAATGGCAGCGCGTGCTCGGCGCAGAACTCGGTGAGTGTCCATAACACGAAGTGCCCCAGGTCGCGGCGCAGGGCCTCCGCGGCGGCGGCTCCGTGGCGAAACACCTCGGCAATTGCCACACTGGCTGCCGCGTCCGAGACCTTCGCGGGTGAAAAATCCGGCGGCAGCGAGATGGCACAGGCCCGTGCTCCCCGGGCTTTGAAGCGGGTAAACAATTCGCCAATCGCCGTGCGCAAAGTGGCCGCATCGTGCACCGCCACGCCGGTAGACTTTTCGAGCCGCGTACGCACGCTCGGCTGTGCCAGGTGGAACACCAGATCATCCGTGCGCAGGCAGGGAATGTATTTGCGTGTGTCAAAACCTTCCAGCGGATCGTCGAAGTCATTAGTCAGAAACACGGCCGAGATTCGGCTCTGCTGCAGCACTTGGTCGGCCCAGTCCGGCTCCCGCATCTTGGCGAGCGCGCCGTCGTACAGAGACTCCCAGTTGTCGGGCGTTACTGTTTCGCCTTGAAAGCCGAAGAACTTCCGCGACATTTCGACGAGCCAGCTCGACTGAATGGTGTTCTCCAGCCGCGGCAGGTACTCAACCAGTCGCCCTACTTTCTCTTTCGGCGAAAGGCCCTCCTCTTCGATCCGCGACTTGGGCATCCCGGCCGAGTGGGCCAGTTCGGTGTAGTAGTGATAGCCGAGGATGTCAGCCAGCGTTTCCGAGGCCGGATGGAGGGCGTTGATGTGCGTGTGGGGATCGACAAGGACCAGGGCGTCGAGGACTTCGAAGATTCGCGTGCGGAGCTGTTCGGACATCGGTCGGCCATTGAAGGAGTCTGAAGTTGCGGCGAGAACCTGCGCCCCCAATCTGGCAACTGGGGTGAGATGTTGCAAGCGGCTGCAGAGGTGCGCTAGGTCGTCAGCGGCAACTGTTCGCTGAGAAAACGCTGCCAGTGCCGCAGCGCAGCGGCTTTGTCATCGCGACGGTCGACGATTACTCCCAGCACGCGGGCCCTGAGAATCACGCCTTTTTCCAGCCGGTCGGCGAACAATTCATGCCGCAGTTGGAGCCGGTAGTGCGCCCCGTGCAGCCAGCCATCCCAGCTCGAGCTTTGCACATCGGCCGGGTGAATCATCTCGATGTAGCTGTATTGTCGGCCCGGCAGACGGAACACGTAGCAGTGCGGTGCGCCGGTGATACTGTCGGGGTCGGCCTCGGCCGAGGGCGGGACCACGCTCGTGAAAGAGCCACTTTGCGAATCGGTCATCCGCAGGGCTTCGCTGGCATGCAGGTGACTGGCAATCGCCAGTTTGGGGCAACTATCGAGCAGCGATGTCTGTATGGAAACCACGAGCTCAATCGCGGCAATCGCGCCGTCGCGCGGGTGCGTGCCGGCACGCCAGTAGACTTGCGTGCGCAACCCTTCAGCCGGACGGTCAGGATAGTTGGCCACGAGGTCGCCACCGCGAACGTAGTGTTCAGCCGCAGCAGACTCGCCAGCGGTAACGGGCGCGAGTTCCGGACCTAGCGGATGAAAATCACTCAGGACCTGGCCATCGAGTCGAACGTCGCCCAGGCCGTTTCGCGGGATGTGCCAGTCGACGCTAACGGCGCAGCGTTCGAGCTGGATGCGAGCGAGATGGCCTTCGACGTCCTGCCACACTTGCATGAAAAGTCGACACGCTCGAGCGCGGTTTCAAGTTTTGGTTGCGAAGACAAATAAAAAACCCCGCCGCTCGCGCGAGGCGAAACGGCGGGGCCGGAACAGAGAAGAGGCCGTTATGCTCGAAGCGGGGTATGAAGTTGGATAAGGCCGACCGCGTAAGCCGGGATCTTTGCTTCGAGCCGTGGATTCGATCATCCTCTCTGCTCGTCGTCGATCTTACCATACCGAAATGCGCAAGCAATAGTTTGCCCAAATTTTTTCCATCTCTTTTTGCGACGGGTTGCGCAACGCTCCTATCGGGTGCTTTGCGGGCTTGGGCGGGAGTTTTATAATCGCGACGGGCCGGGCAGGCGAGTTCGGCCCCGTAATCCCCCACCCAATCCCATGTGCAGGATGCCATCCTTTGCCTGATTTTCTCGAGGTTTGTGAACAGGCTGCCCGCGAGGGTGGTGCCGTCCTGCAAAGCTGGGTGGGGCGTTTCAGAGCCCGCGAGAAAGGGCCCCGGGACTTGGTAACCGAGGCCGATCTGGCCTCCCAAGAGGCGATCCGAGCCAGGGTGCTGGGGGCTTTTCCCGACCATGACTTTGTCAGCGAAGAGGGTGAGCAGGAGGGGCGCCTCGATGGTCGCTACTGCTGGGTCGTCGATCCGCTCGACGGGACGCTCAACTACGTGCATCAGATCCCGCATTACGCGGTTTCGATCGCGCTACTTGAACACGGAAAGCCAATCGTCGGCGTGATCTATGACCCCGTCAGCGATGAATGTTTCCGCACGCGCCGGGGCGAGGGAGCCTGGCTTAACGGCTCGCGAATCACAACCAGTGGCGTGAGCAGGTTATCCGAGGCCGTGATCGCCGCCAGCTTTGCGGCCAGGGTCCAGTTTCCTGCCCGCGAGATCGATCAATTCGTGGCCGCGGTCCAGCAGAGTCAGGGGGTACGACGGACCGGCTCCGCGGCCTTGAACCTGTGTTATGTCGCGTCAGGACGCTTCGATGCGTTCTGGGCACTCAGCACGAAGGCCTGGGACGTCGCGGCTGGGGTGCTGCTTGTCGAGGAGGCTGGCGGGGCGGTGAGCAGTCCGACCGGGACGGCATTTTCGCTCGAGGAGCCCCACCCTGTGGCGTGTGCCAGCCGGCCGCTGCTCGATGCCTTTTGCGCGATGCTGAATTCGGCTCACAAGCTGCAGCACTAGGGAGACGTAAGTCATCGTCCATTAACGACTTGGTTAAGGTGCCTTGGAGCGGGGAGGAGTCCCAGCTTGATCGCGGATTATTAAGCAACTCCAGAGGGCAATAGTTTTGGTCCCTGGGGCGAATCCAATTAGACTGGAGGGTGCATCTTCGCATCTCCCTTCTTGCACAATCGGCCAATGCGCATTCGCCGCGCGGCCGACGCTCCAGAGACTTTTCGCCATGCGTCACCCTCACCGCCGACCATTGGGTCTGTTGCTGGCGGTCTGGTTGTATGGCTGTTTGCTGGTGGGACCGACTTCATCGGCCCAGGAGCCAGGGGAACCTGCGGTCCCTGCACCCGCGTCGACTACCGATCAGGTTACCCCGGCAGCGCCAGCGATGGTCCCCGCGCCGCTACCTTTTGAAGTGATGCCGCAGATCTTTCACGTTCGCGATCGTGACGGCAAGCTGCAAGCAGTGCCCGGAATGAGCTACGAGGAGTTGATGCGATTGTGGAAGCAGCAGCATCAACTGGCGGTCGCCGAAGAGAAACCGCCTTATACGCTCGAAAGCCTGGAGCTAAGCGGGATCGCCGCCGGCACGAGCGCGGAACTGGTCGCGCGTTTCAAGATCATCGTGCACGACGAGGGCTGGGTCGGCATTCCGCTGAAGCTGGGGGAAGCCGTGCCGCGCGAAGTTGGCACATATGAAGGGCCGGGCGAGCATGTCCTGGAGCGCGCCTCTAATGGTGAAGGGCTGATCGCCTGGATCCGTGGTCAACCCGACGAGAAGCATGAGCTCTCGTTAAAGCTGGTCGTGAACGTCGAACAGGTCGGTCCCCAGTCGCGAATGAAGCTGACCGTTCCGCCAGCGGCCGTTTCGCAATTGCAACTTCAGGTGCCGCTGGCGCGCGCCGTGGCTCGCGCCAGCGAGGGCAGCACTCTGGATTCCGTGCGTCCGCTGGCAGGCGGAAAGACCGAAATCAAAGCGCTCGGGTTGACCGGGGAGTTCGAACTCTCCTGGCATCCTGCCGAGACCAAGGTGGCCGGACTGCCCGCGATTCTGGAAGCCAGCAGCCAGCAGCTGATTCGCGTCAACGGGCGCAGCGCCAACACCTATGCGAAGCTGACTGTCAGAAGCCTGGGCAGCGAATTCGACCACTTTCAGGTGCGGCTGCCTCCGGGAGCGGATTACATCGGCACCCCCGAGAATGGTGTGAGCCTGGTAGCGGTGGATGCGTCGGCGCCTGGCGGGAAGTTATACGACGTGCGGCTGGCCGAGAAAACGGTCGGTCCGGTCGAGGTGCCGCTCGTGACCGAACGGGTGCACGATGCCGCGCAGGACGACAGTTCCTTGGAACTGGCGGGTTTCGAGGTGCTTGGCGCCGTGCGTCAATGGGGCACGATTGCCGTTCAGGTCGAAGGCAACTGGCAGGTCGTGTGGGGCGAATCGAATCACGTACGCAGCGTCGACGACGTCGCGGCCGAACGTGGCGACGAGGTGGCCGCCGGGTTTGAGTACTTCGTGCAACCGTATTCGCTCGCCGCCCGCGTGATTCCGCAGAGAACACGAATTCGCGTCGAGCCTCAGTACACGCTGCTGGTGGGCAGCGACGACGTACGCCTCGAGGCCCGGCTGAAGTACACTATTCGCGGAGCGAAAGTCCGCGCTCTGACGCTCGACGCAGCAGGATGGGAGTTCGATGCCATCGAACCTGCCAACCTGGTGAATGTGGATGCGGCACTGGCGGCGGCAGATCGACAACTTACGATCCCGCTCCGGGAAGCGACCAGCGGAGAGTTGCAGTTGAAGCTCACCGCTCGGCGGCGGGTGGAATCCGCACAGCAAGCGCTTCGTATCGAACTTCCCCGGCCGCAGGGCGACACGTTGCCCGCGGACGTCGCGATCGTGAGCGATGATCCAATCGAACTCTTGCCCCGACTGGATCAATGCGTTGGGCTGACGCCCCAGGCGGGGCGAACCGAACTCCTGCTTCCAGTTCGTCAGCAGGAACCGCTGTTCTATCGAACGAGTGGAGAAAACGCGGTCTTTGTGGCCGACCGCAAGGTCCATGCTCAGGCGATCGCCACGGCGATGAGCTCACGAGTTGAAATTCGCGAAGATGAAACCAGAGTCGACCAGATTTTCGTGTTTCAGGTTGCCTATCAACCGGCCGAACATCTGACGCTCGTCTTGCCGCAGGGGCTGTCTCCGCAGCGAGTCTCCGTGGTGCATGAAGGCGTACGGATCACACCGATGCCACTTCGCGACGGGATGATGACCGACGGGTCCGCGACACCCGTGCGCATCAAACTGCCATCGCCAGTCATTGGCCGCTGTGAATTGCGAACCAGCTACGCGCGTTCGCATGCCAAGCCGCCAACGCAAGCGAGCGCCTTGGTGACAGTTCCGCTTGTCGTTCCGGGCGAGGGCCAACTCTCCGACAATCAGGTGCAGGTTCTCACCGCCGAAGGTCTGACCGCCAGCTATCCACAAGGCCCCTGGAGTCGTGAAGGCCGCCCAGGAGATTCCGAAACCAACTCAGGACTTATCCTAGGGGCCTCGCGGGCGATCGGTGAAATCACGCTCGCGATCAGTTCCAAACAGGAACAAGCCGAGGCGGCCACGACGATCGAGCGGGCGCTGCTGGAAACCGATTTGACCTCGAACATTCGCCTCGATCGGGCCGTCTTCCGCGTCGCCACGACGCGCCGTCGCATCGAAATCGTTCTGCCTGAGCAGGCCGACCGGGGATCGCTCGCGCTGTCGGTCAACGGTGTACTTATTGCTCCCGAGGGACAGCGGCAACGCACGCTCATCGTTCCGCTGGAATCCGCCGCTGGCGAGCACTTGATCGAGATGCGGTATCGTTTCGCGGGTCGAGACCCACAGGGATCGCAACAGTTCGCCAGCCCAGAAATTCCCGCCGCGCGATGGGTGCAGCAGGTTTACTGGCAGGTCGTATTGCCGCCCACCGAACACCTGCTCTTTGGGCCTCGCGGCTATACCAGCGAACAGCAATGGATCTGGTCCAACGGCCTGTACGCTCGCCAGGCGACGCTGGGAGACTCGGACCTGCAGCGCTGGATAAGTGAGCAGAGCACGCTGGCCGGCTCCGCTGCCTTGCCGCTGCGCCCCGGTGGCGAAGGAGGCAACCGTTACTTATTCAGTACCGCCGGCCGCATTGCTCCCCTGGAATTGGTTTCCATCAGCCGCTCGCGACTGGTGCTGATCGCCTCACTGCCATTGCTCGCGGTAGGATTGGGCCTGATTTACCTGCCTTGGTTGCGTCATCCGGCCATGCTGCTGATTGTGGCGCTCATTGTGGCGGGCATCGCGTTTGTCGAGCCGCATCTTTCCATCCTGTTAGCGCAGGCGGCCGTCGTTGGTGTTTTGCTGGTCGGTGTCGCCTGGCTGCTCGCTCGATGGTCGCCCCCGTCCCAGACCGTGACTTCGGCCCCTGCCCGCGGCAGTTCGTACGCCGCGCTCGAGCGCAGCGTGACCGAGCTCTACCACCGCTCGCCATCCAAGAGTCATCCGCCCTCGACGGCCACGAATCCCCTGATTCCTGCCGGCCCGGAAGTAAATCCATGAGCCGGATCGGTGCAACTCTTGCGTTGTGTCTGCTCTTGCACGGAGCGAGCCGGGCGAGCGAATCGGCGGCCGGCCCAGGCATTTCGGACCCACTTCCGACCTTTCACCGCCTGTTTTTGCCGGAAAGCGAAATCGAGCGTCGCGACTGGAAGCATCGGTATTTGCCGGTAGACGCGGCCGAGTTCGAACGCGACCTGAAGGTGGTGGCCGATCATCACCGGGGCGCGCCGGCCTCGGATAAGCCGCGTCTGGTAAAGGCGACGTACATCGCGCAACTAATCGGCGACGACCTGTTGGTCGGCACCGCCCAGTTCACCGCGGCCGGCGACCTCAAGCGGCCGACGTTGTTATCCCTGGGAACTTGCAGCCTGGCAATCGAATCTGCACATTGGCCGGCAGCGACCAGGCCGGCCACGATCGCCCTGGACGAAGCGGGGCGACTGCAATTGCTGGTCGAGGACCATCGCCTTGATCTGCGTTGGTCTCAACGTGGACAGCGCACCGCGTCTGGCGCCGTGCAGTTTGAACTGAAATTGCCTCCGAGTCTGATTGGAAATCTGGAGCTGACGGTACCGTCCGGCGCCGAGATCGTCGCCGATGGGGGCATCGTGACGCGTCACGTTGAGCCGGAGGGAGAAAAATCACCAAGCACCACCCGCTGGATCATTGAACTCGGCGGCTCCGGATCGCTCCGATTGCGAGTGGTTCCCCAGGAGTCCGCCGGGCAGCGACGACCGCTGACGCTGCTCCGGCAGTCCACGACCTACGAGTTCTCCGCGCGCGGCATCAACGTTGCGACGCAATTGCGGCTCGATGTGCATGGAGAACCGCTCGAGCGCCTGAAAATCGACCTCGATCCGACCTTGCACTTGATCTCGGCAAAGGCTGGCGATCTGCCGATTCCTTGGTCGAGCGCCACGGATGTCGATTCTGGTGAAACGCACGTCATCTTGGAGTTTCACGAGCCGCTTTCAGGGACCGGCCGCGTGATTCAACTGGCCAGCGTCTCGCCGCTCGTAACCGGCGAAACCGTGTCCTTGCCGCGCGTACTTCCCCGTCAGGTGGCCTGGCAGGAAGGAACTGCCAATCTACTGGTTCCAGCGGCACTCGTGCTCGAGCGACTCAAGACCAACGGTTGTCGTCAATCGCGGGTCACGACGCTCCCGGCCCCCCTCACGGGCGAATCAATCGAGATTCAATTCTATGAATCTGAAGGACGCATCGAAACTCGCGTCGCCGAGCCAAAGCAAAAGCTGAGTCTACGCTGCGCTCATCAGGTCGAGATTGCGCCGGACTCGATTTCCACGTCCTCCGTGTTCGATCTCGGCAGTGATCTTCGGGCTGCGAGGATTCTGGAATTGCGGCCCCATCCGGGTTGGATCGTCGACTCGGTGCAAAGTGCGAAGGGAGCCGAGACCCTGTCGTGGGACATCGAAGTGGACGGCTCCCAAAGCATCCTTCGTATCCATCCAGGAGCGGCCCAGCGGCTGGTCGTACGCGCACACGCGCCCTTGGGCGACGAACGGCCGCTTCGAGCAGCCGCGGTGCGGGCGTTTGATCTGGATACCTTCGACACTGTGTCCGAGATCCTCAGCGTGCAAGGGACCGGCGGACTCGAAGTGCGTTGGCAGAGCGAGTTCTTGCAGGGCCGTGCTCCCAACACTCTAAGTGCCGAAGAATTGCAACTATTTGCGCAGGCGCCCGCGCAGATGGTGGTGCTCGTTGACGATCGCGTGGACGACGCCAGCCTATTAATCGAGCAAGTGCGCCCCGAGTTTACCGCCGACCTGCACGTTGACGTGGCGGTTCAAGGGCAAGCCTTGACCGAGACGCTGACGATTTTATGTACTCCGGCGGCGTCACGTGTCGACCGCCTGTTAGTGCACCTTTCCGAAAGGCACGCGGAAAGCGTCAAATGGAGCCTGGCGGGCGGCAACTCGGGAGATTTTTCAGCACGCCGGCTTTCCGAAGGCGAACAATCGAAGTTGGGTCTTCCCAATGGCGAGGTGTGGGAACTGCTGCTCAAGCTCACGCGGCTCGGCACTTTCGAAGTTCGCGGGCAAAGGCGAGTGCCTTTCACCGCGGAATCTCCGATCACGTTGGCCTGTGTGCCTGGCGCCGCCAATCAGCGCGGGACCCTGGCAATACGGGCACTAGGGGAAACGGGGCTGGCAATTCAGAATCGCGGCCTGACTTCAGTCCCCGCGGAAGTGCTTGACGACAAGAATTACCAGACGGCGCGAGCTGCCTTCCACTATTCCCCGTCGGCGGACGATTTTGCCGCTCAACCTGCCTTGATACTCGTCCCAGGAGCGCCGCTGCAGGCCTCGACTGGCGCCTGGATCTGGTCGCTGAAACTGGTATCGCGGTTCGATTTTGAAGGTCGGATGACGCACCAGGCTGTGGCCGAAATTCAAACGGCCGGTCGTCGAAGCCTCGAAGTTACATTGCCCGATGAGGCCGCGTTGATTGGTGTCTGGCTCGACGACATGTCGGTCGCCCAGCTCGAATTCGACAAGCTCGGTGAGCCGCTGAAGATACAACTTCCGCCGGGCAAAAGCCGCGGGACGTTGGCAATCCAGTATTCGACCTCCGCCGAGTTGCCGGCACTCGCACGAAGGTTCGCCCCCCCATTTCCAACTCTGGACGCACCGGTCGTGCAAAGAAGTTGGCAGCTTTGGCTGCCTCCGGGGCACGCGGTTGGCGACGCAACCGGATGGATGTCGCCAACTCAAATGGTTCCGCTCAAGTGGTCCGAACGGTTGTTTGGTAGGCTTGGCCGAAGCGCCGGTCAGAATCTCTTCAATCCGCTGGTTGCGTCCGACTGGCGTGACAACTTCGCAAGCGGCGCCGAAGTCGGCCTGGCACGCGATCGTGCTCAGCAGTTCGTCGAGTCTATCGGTAACTTACTGACTGACTATCGCGACGCCGAGGAACTGACCTGGGGGCAACTGCTGGCTTCCGTCGTGGAAAGACAAGGGACGTCCGGTGTTCAGATTCTCGTCGATTCCGAGGCCCTCGCGGCCGCGGGAATCGGTCCACTCACGAGAATGCCCGCCGTGGATGACGACACCGCGGCCGATCGGGCCGGTTTACTGCTAAAACACGCCGGCTTGGTCATCCTCATCACTCCAGAGCATGCGTTGTTGACCACGTCTGCGAAAGCGGCCGGTTTTGACCCCCGCTTCTTGACAACTCTCGGCGCGATGCCGGCACTGGTGGCACACGGCGTCGTCAGCAGTCAGCTGCGCAGCCTTCCGGATCAAGCGGGGGCGTACTTCGCAGTCGCGTCATGGCTGGCGAACTCGGATGCGACGCCGGCTGGGGACAATCGACCAATGCTGAACGCGGTTCAACCTGCCGGATGGCGGCGCTACGACTTACCATGCCACGAGAATAGCCGAAACGAGGTAAGAATCGTCCACTCTTCGCGAATGCAGTCGCTCGCCTGGGCGATTCTTCTGGGGGCGGCGGGACTGTGCTTGTGGCGACCGCTCTTGCGCGGCGGCCTCCTCATCGTCCTATTCAGCCTCCTGGTCGCAGTCGCCTTGGTTGTTCCCGCGAGCTTTACGCCACTGGCTGCCGCTGCGCTGCTGGGGGTGTCGATCGGCGTTCTCGCACGGATGACCGCGATTTCGCCTCCGGGCAATCCGAGTCCAAGTGAAGCAGCATCTCGAGGTTCGCAGAGCAAATTCGTTCAGCCTGTCGTGAGCGCGCTGATCTTGGCCGCGATTGTTAACGGCGCCGCCGCACTCGACGCTGCCGAGCCGAACGGTGCGCTCAGCTCGACACCCGCAGCAGAGCCCCTCTACACGGTGCTGTTTCCCATCGACGACGAACGCCAACCGACAGGCTCCAAGGTGTTCGTCCCCGAACCTCTCTACGAAAAACTGTTGAAAGAGGCGGCCGCAGCGAGCGGTCGACCGCAAGGCTGGTTGATCTCACGCGCCGACTACGAGGGCAGCGTTTCGCGAGATGGCGCTTCCGCAGGGAACGCGATCACGGCCCTCAAGGCGCGATTCGACTTCAACGTATTCCAGTCCAACGCGCCAGTGCGGATGCCGTTCACTCACGATGGCTGGCAGCAGGCCGTCAGTTCGGCTCGACTCGACGGCAAATCACTTACCTTGAATTGGCAGTCCAAAGAAGGGGTGCTGCTGGGACCTTTACCGGCTGGACGCCATGTGCTCGAAGTCGAACTTCGGCCGACCACTATCGGCGATGCACGTTCGACTGGCGTCGAAGTGCCCATTCCTCGTGTCGCCCAAGCGACTCTACGGCTTAGCGGCGCGGTAGATCTCGAAAACATCAGAATTGTCTCCGCCCGGGGACGGGTGACGCTCGATGCAGAGCGCGATTCGCTGGTCGCACAGCTTGGCGCGGCTGACCGCTTGGCAATCCGCTGGCCCACGGTGCAGTCCAACTCGACCCCGGCGGCCTTCGCAAATCTTCAAGTCGATGAACTTGTGTGGGTCCGCGTCCGGCCCGGGACCACGGTCCTGGACGCGCGTTTGAAGTTTCAAATCAGTTCGGGCGAATTGCGCACGGTGCGACTCGCCACCGATCCGAGGTTGAGGTTGCTGACTTCACCGGTGAACGGCTCATTGGTGTCCGCCGTGCGTACGTTTCCCGGCAGTCCTCAGATCATCGAGTTGGATCTGATACAACCCGCTCGTGATATGGTCACGCTCGACGTCTCGTTTCTCGTCGCCGACGCGTCGGGAGTGGGCAATCTGCGTTTGCCGCAGTTGGAGTCGATCGATGCCAAACCTTCACGGCGTTGGTTGGGCGTTTCCGTCGATCCCGCATTGCAATACCGCATTCAAGCGGGGGAGGACTCTCCCAGCGTCGATATATCCAAGTTTCTGGAAAGTTGGGGCATCGGCGATGCCAAGCCTCTGGCCGCGTTCGCCATTTCGCGCGGTGAGCCCATCTGGTTCTTAGCAACCCAGCCGGCCGAGCCCAAGATTTCCGTGCAGCAGAAAACGGTTCTCAGTGTGGGCCGACGCTCGGCGCAAGTTCGCATCGAATCTTCGCTTGACATTACCGCCGGAGTCCTAGCGCAACTTGCGGTAACGTCCCATCCTGACTTCCGACCGGACCGAGTCTCAATTCTTGATCAAGATGTCGAACGCGTCGCGCGGTGGTCGGTCAGCGACGAAGGGGAGCTCAATATCTTCCTGACGACTCCGATCGCGGGACGACAACAATTGGTCATCACCGGCCGCTGGATGTTGCCAGCAAGCGCCAGTTTCGAATCGCCTCGCTGGAACCTGCACTCGGCAACGGTCAACCGCAGTCAATGGGAGTTCTATCGCCAGAATGAAGTCCTGTTGACGATCCATCCACCGGCCGAAGCACGGCCGCCTGAAACGCCCGCGGAGCCTGTCCGAAGCGGCTTGGGCTCGCTGGCCGCCGCGTTTCAAGCGGACACGGGTAATTTGGGCTTCGGTTTGCAAGTGGCAGAGAATCATCCACGCGTGAAAGGAGCGACCGTCACGTCTGTGCGTCGCGAGGGCGATCGTTTCCTGGCGAACATCGATTATCAGGTCGAGGTCGCTGCGGGAGTTCTGGATTCGCTACAGTTCGAGATTCCCCCCCAGCTCGTGGAACCCTTTAGAACCGAGCCGGCGGCAACCGTCACGCTGGCTACCGCGGCCGCATCGCAGCGGCGCGTGCTGACTCTGATTCCAACCTCGCCGCTGACCGGCAAACATGCATTTCGGATCCAAGGCCGGATCGCTCCCTCGCCGGGTGATCGCTTGAAAGTGCCGGACGTCCAACCGCTGGCAGTCGAGTCGCTCGACCGCTTCGTGCTGCTGCCCAGACAGCTCGATTCTCAGCCCGTGTCGTGGGAAACATCGCGCTTGACCGCGGCGAAATTGCCAGCGGAATTGTTGCCACGCGACTGGAAGCCGGATGCCGTTTCCACTCACAAGGTCCAGGATGACGGCTTTCACGCGGTGCTCAAAAGTGTGGATCGAGCGGACGCCGTTGCCGTCGTACAACTCGCCGACATTCACCTGGCTTGGTTGCCAACGGGGGGCTGGAGGGCCGCGGCGACCTACGACCTGCTGCCGGGGGGGGCCACGGAATGTGAGCTTTCATTGCCGCTTGGATGTGAATTGATCCATGCGACCGTGGAGCACTTGCCCGCCTCAATCCTGGAACTTGGGGGAGGTAAGTTCCGACTCACACTCGGACCCCAGAATCTGCCGCAGAGGGTCGAAATGCTGTATGCGCTGCACACGGATACGGGCCAACAAACGGTCCTGGAAGCGCCTCGTTTAGGTCAAGGGGAGCCGCTACATACACTCTGGACGATCTACCATTTGCCCGCCGATCGCGTGGAACCGCTCGAGCGGCGAGTGATTGTGTCCGCTTCGGATCAACAACTCGTCCGACTCACCAACACTTCACGCCTCGTCGATCTGTCGGCCGATGTGCTGGGCGAGCACCTGCCGGAAGAGATTTCCCGTTGGTATGGAAACTGGCGGCAGAGATATTGGAATGACCGCCTCACTCTCCGACGCTCACTCATCGCTGCCGGGCGGGATCCGGCAAATTCTGAAGAGGCCGCTGAAGCTCGCAGCCTGGACCAGAAAATGATCGCCCTCGACGATCGGTTGGGGACGAATAACTCCGCCGCTCGATCTGCCTCGACGTACGATTTCGTGCAGCAGTTTGTGGAAACGGTCTGCGCCGGCCAGGCCCGCAGACACTACTCGCTAAAGGCAACAGATGATGCGCCGCTGGTCCGCTACCAGAGTGGCGCACAGGGGTCTCAGTGGCGCTGGTTGTCCGCCACCGGCTTGATGATGTTCGGATGCGTCGTCGGCTGGCGTTTCCGAGGGCGTGAACTGCCACAGTTTCCCCTGGTCGTGATTGCCACCTGCGTGGCGGCGTTCTGGTGGCTCTTTCTGGGGCCTAGCATGTGGGGACTTTTGGTCGTCGCTGTGATCTTGCTCACCTGGTTCTGGAATCGCAATCTTGCGGACGTGCGACGTTAGGAGAGTGCACTTTCGTGTTCCCCAGAATTACCGGTTGCCGAAGTAGTGCGAGTAGTGCATGAAGCGGACGGCGGAAGTACCGCGCCCGCGCGTTGGATTGCGACTCTGGTCGCGTGGAACGACCTCGCCGGGCGCTCCCCCCAGCCTTTGATTGAGTTGATCAAGGCGAGCCCATTGCCGATCGAGCTCCTCCCGTTCGTCAATGATCGGGCGCACCAATGTCTGGTAACTGGCGAGGTTGGTATTTCCCGTCATGTTGAGGTAGGGGCTAACCGTCGAACGCGTTTCAAGTGCCGAGTACTTTGCCGGCTGTGCCCGCGACTGGCCAGGATTCTGAGCCCACGCCACTGCCGGGATCGAGGCCAGAATGACGAAGGCAAGCCGTCCGCCGACGCAAATGCGGTTGATCATGGCTGAGAATGCTCCTGAGTTGAACCTGGTCAAAGGAGTGAGCGCTTAGAAGCCGGTGCCGGGGTTGAAGCCGAGGGGGCTGCGGTTGATGGTTTGGACGGCCTGGGTGCCGAGCAAGGTCACGCCGAACACGCGTTCCATCG
>Ga0169931_10001373_pt1 | contig 40267 bp, 41 predicted proteins | sample Kivu_15m_20L_FD_129675 | JGI IMG/M metagenome (GOLD analysis project Ga0169931, IMG submission 129675) | Freshwater microbial communities from Lake Kivu, Western Province, Rwanda to study Microbial Dark Matter (Phase II) - Kivu_15m_20L... | ecosystem: Environmental > Aquatic > Freshwater > Lake... | reverse complement strand
GTACAATTATAATCCTGATGCCAATACGGATGACGGTTCATGTATCGCGGTGGTTTTTGGCTGTACCGATGGCACTGCGCTTAACTTTGATCCAATAGCGAATACGGATGACGGTTCATGTATTGCGGCAGTTTTTGGATGTACTGACCCTACAGCAATTAATTTTGATCAAAGTGCCAATTCAGAAGACGGAAGTTGCATCTTCCCTGTTAGTGGTTGTACTGATCCTTTAGCTTGTAATTTTGATGAAACGGCGAATACTGAGGATGGAAGTTGTTTTTATCCAATTGAAGAGTTATGCGAGAATGGAATAGATGAGGATTGTGATGGTCAGGATTTATTGTGTGAGGTGGAGGGATGTACTAATCCTGAGGCATGTAATTTCGACCCCTTGGCAACTATAGAAAACGGTAGTTGTGTATTGCCTGGAACGGAGATTTGTGATGGCGTAGATAACAATTGTGATGGACAAATAGATGAGGGCTTATCTAGTGCAGATGTACCATTTGTAATTGCGACAACGCAAATCTATCCTACTTGTACTACAGGAAATCTATTTCCAGCCAACTTGAATAATGGTGCGGATTCCCCAGTTATTGATGGAGAGGGCAATGATTTGTGGTATAAGTTCACCGCCCAAAGAAATTCTTTCAGAGCAAGTATATCTGCAGCAACGGGTGATAATTCATTGATGCTCTTTGTTGATTTGGGTGGTTGTTTGGCCCTGATACAAGAGGAGAATGAGGCAACAACAGGAAATCAAATTTTATTGTCAGATGATTTAGCGGTGGGCACCGATTATTATCTGGCCGTCCATAAGAATAGCGGCGTATCTAATAATAGCGCTAAATTATGTATGAATCACTTTGATGCCAGTACTTGTGATCATTCTTATAGCATTAACAATACTGGTGTTTATGCAAATGTATGTAGAAGTTTCAAGGCTCAATTCAGACCTAACGTTTCCAATTACGTGTTTAATGTCTTGAGCGCAACTGAAAACGGCGTCGATTTAGGAATTGCTCCATGGAGCTATACTACACCCACTTCATCAGCGATCATTACGAGAATGGGAACTTTATTGCCGGCCAACCTGGGTAGTAATCCTAAAGTGTACACGCTCAGTGTTGGAGTAATCTATGCCATGTTCGATGCAGCAAATAATCTAACTCCAATTAACGCTAATCCTGTTCAAACTTGCACGGCTCAGTTGAACCAAGAGGCGCCTGTAGTGTTGAGATCTTCAGATCGTTGCCCTACATTTAAGGCTATTAATTCTTCAGTTGCAACCGACCGTCAAATCTGTGGAGCAAGCGCTTTTGAGTGGGAATTTACCGAAACTTCTCCTACCCCAGGAGCTCCACAGCTTGTCGTGGGTGGACCAAACACTAACGTCTTATTCTTGAGCAATGTCCCAGGAATGGCAAATGCAAAAACTTACAATGTGCGAGTGAGACCTTTGTTCCAAAATGCAGCACCTGGTGAGTTTGGGGTTATCCACTGTATGAAAACCACAGGTGCTGGAATGGCAATGGAAGATAACAATGGCGAGGTATTGGCGAGCTTGATGGACGGTACTCAATTGGTGAACGTTTATCCTAATCCTAGCAGTACAGGTGAGTTAATGTTGCAGTGGGTGCAGGTATTGGAAAGTGATGTGAAGGTAAAAATCTTCAATGCTTTGGGTGAATTGGTGTGCCAACAAACCTTCTTCCAAGATGGCGCTAACAGCATGCCAATCCAATTGAACAATGCATCTTCTGGCATGTATTTAATGGAAGTTGTGTTAAACGGAAAGTCAGAGTCCCACAGAGTGATGATCAATCGATAGTCATTCAAAGACGATATTTGAAAGAGGCTGCTTCAACGAGCAGCCTTTTTTGTGCCGATAAGTCCCCGAGTTGGTGAATGAATTATAAAAGACCCAACAACCAGCGCACGGCACCCGGAAAATGAGCCGACCAACTCAACTCGCTATGATCAGTTCCAGGATAAACCAAGGTTTGGTATTGTGCGTTCTGAAGGCTTAAAGTGGCGTTGATTTTTTCTTGATAGGAAGCGTAATATTGATCCAAGGTTTGGTCGCCATGATCAAAATAACATCTTTGTAAGGGAGCAAATGGATGCTCCTTTTGAAAGGCGTTAAACTCATTGAATACTTTTTGAGTGGGATCATCCTTGGGCCAAACGCCAGGCCAGTGGGTGGAAAAGCAAAGCGCAGCCCCAAATACATTGGGATATTCATGCAGTGCATACCACGATATTAAACCACCCATGCTGGCCCCTCCGATCCATGTGTTCATCAATGAGCTCGCTCCATAATTTTCTTCAATGTAGGGCTTCAACTCTTGTGCAATGAAAGCTAAATATTGATCAGAGTATATCCTTGCAGAAAACAAAGCTTGCTGTGGATTCCGCTGGGTATGGGCATAAATAGAGTCTTGAAATGACAGGGACAATTGCTCAAATGGCTTTTGAGGAAAATATTCGACGTGGCGTTTACTTCCGTTGTTATAAATGCCTACCACTAAAAACGAGATGGAAGGATGTTCTTCACTCAATTTTGTGAGATGCTCATCGATATTCCATTCTTGATGATTCCAAGTAATGTTCCCATCAAACAACATTTGTCCGTCATGTAAATATAGGGTGATGTGTTCTTTGTTGGCTTCAAAATTGGGCGATTTCCAAATGGCGATGGGTCTTGGATCAATCAGCTGTGAGGGAAAGGAAGGGATAAATTTTATATCTCCTTGAGCAACATGCGGTGTTCCATCTTGACTGCTACAACCCAAAGAAAAGGCCAACCAACCGATGCACATCCATTTTTTTATCATCCCAAAATGGTTTTTTCTACGATGGATGGAAAATATTGAATCTCCAGCGCCCTTACCTTTTGCTCGATGCTGGATGGATCATCTTCTGGAGCAATAACAACGCTGCCTTGAAATAAAATTTCCCCTTTGTCATACTCTTCATTCACCAAATGAATGGTGATACCTGAGGTTTTTTCTTGAGCATTGAAAACCGCCTCATGCACAAAATGACCATACATGCCCTTCCCACCATATTTGGGTAATAAAGAGGGGTGAATATTGATGATTCTATTTTCAAATCGCTGACAAAGCTCAACTGGAATTTTCCAAAGAAATCCCGCAAGAATGATCCAGTCCACTTTTAAATGTAAAAGGTGTTGGATAAACGAATCGGTTAAAAGGAAGTTTTCTTTCGTTAATAGGTAGGTAGGAATATTAAAATCTTTCGCGTGCTCAATAATACCTATGTTGGCTTTGTTGTGAGCAATCAGCACGATTTCAATCTGTTCGTGATGCTGAAAATAGGCCAAAAGATTTTTTGCGTTCGACCCAGATCCAGATCCCAAAATAGCCAGTCGTTTCATCCAAAGAAACCTAGTTCAATTCTTTGAAGGTGGTGATGGTCATGGTTTGGTTATGCAATGCACAGGTGACACTGTCCATCAAAGGAGAAATTTCTCCATTGGAATAAAAACCGCAATAGGTTGTTTGATCTCCTATGCGCTCAATCACTGCATCTAACTCCTCTTCTGTTCTTTGTCCTAGTACGATTCTTCTTCCCACACAAGAAATCAAAATCGCCAAGGTGGGATTTTTAATTTCACTATTCTGAGCTGCCGCTCCCTCTGCACCTTCAATGAGATGCTCAAAATTGGCCATCATGAATTGAACGCGAGATCCAGTGGGGATGTTTCCCGCAAAAGTCATGGACCCTTTTTCCTCGTCAATACTGAGGATGGTTCTTACCAATTGCGATCCATCATCATTGATAATACACAATGGGAAGAGCAGGGCGGCTCCTGGCAATTCACTGGCGCGATCTCCTAAATACCTTTTGTACAGCTCTAACGCGCTTCCATTGTCAAGGGTATAAAGAACATTTTTTTCTGAGGAAGTAACTGTTCTGATAGGACCAAATTCACTCCACCCACCTTGTGAGCCATGACTCATTTGGATATGATCTCCATAGAATCCGATTGCGACAATGACACCCGGTCTAGCGACTTCATTGACGCCTACAAAAGTTTGAGTAAATCGGCCTGCATCTCCTGCCAACCCTCCGGTAACTAAAACAGAGTTGGGGATATTATCATTTACCCCTTTGATCAAGAAATCTCCATTGGTCAGCGTCCCTTCACTGATGATGAAAACCCCTTTCAAATCATCACTCATCAATGTTTTAGCGATTTCAATTCCGCAATTTTCACTTTCATTAGAATCCTTGATTTCGATACGATGTATCTTGATGGGCGTATGATTGAAATGTATGGCAGTGCAGACTGCGGAATTATCCAGAATTTCATCTTTTGCAATTTCACCTGCGGTGCTGCAAAATACAATATCGCCGTTAGGATAGGCATTCTTCAACTCACTTAAAAGTTGTGCCTGCTTTTCAACATCGATACCGATAAAAACCAATACCAATTGCGCTTCTGGCAGATGGCTGTTGGCTATATTCCAACCATTCTCAGAGGTCCAAATTCTTTGTTCCGTTCTCATGCCTCTAAGATAATCTAAATTTTATTATCGGATGGATGTTTTGAATCATTGGTGCCATCGAGTACATTTGTTCCTTTAATTTGTCTCATGTCGATTGTTGTAAAAGAAGTCACCAAGCAGTATGGAAGCCAACGGGCATTGGATCATGTTTCCTTTGAAATTCCCAAGGGACAAATAGTAGGTTTTTTAGGTCCCAATGGCGCGGGTAAAAGCACCATGATGAAAATTATAACCTCTTTCATCCCTCCAACTTCAGGAGTCATTGAAGTGAATGGTCTGAATATAGCCGACAACAGCATGGAGACGCGCAGAGTGATTGGTTATTTGCCTGAGCACAATCCATTGTATTTGGAAATGTACGTTCGTGAGTATTTGAGTTTTATTGCAGGGATTTATCAATTGAGCAATGTCAAATCCAAGGTAGAGGGAATGATTGAACGTGTGGGTTTAGGCATAGAAGCGCATAAAAAAATAGGGACGCTTTCCAAAGGGTATCGTCAAAGAATTGGATTGGCCCAAGCCCTCATCCATGACCCACAAGTATTGATTTTGGATGAACCCACCAGTGGATTGGACCCTAATCAACTCATGGAAATCAGAGGGTTGATCAAGGAGGTAGGAAAAGAAAAAACAGTGATGTTTTCTACCCATATAATGCAAGAGGTGGAGGCCTTGTGCCAAAGAACCATCATCATCAATAGAGGAAAATTGGTACAAGATGGGGAAACCCAATCCTTGAAACAGTGGGGCGGTCAAACCGTGCTTCATTTAGAGCTGGATCAAATGGTCAATGAAAATGTACTGACTCAATTGCCTTTTGTATTAAAAGTCAACAAGCTGAGTGATTTTCAGTGGGAAGTGGTAGGCAAGGGCGATGAGGATATCAGAATTAAAATGGCAGATTGGGCGGCCTCTTCTCCGTATCGCATATTGACCATGAATGTGAAAGAGCAGCGTTTGGAAGATGTATTTAAAGACTTAACCTCTGTTCAGTCATGAATGAGTTGGTAACTACTGCGGAGGCTCTTCCGCTTTACGAAGCGACTATTTCTAGTTTGATTCGAACGATATTTTGGATCCTCGTCATTGGATACGCGCTCAGGGCCATCGCTAGGATTTCAGTGGTTTATGCAGTGAATAAAACACATGAAGAGTTGAAGAAACAACAATTCAATGCTCAGCCTTCCTCCCATCAGCAAACTCATCAAAAATCAAAAACTCCAGACGCGGAAGATGTTGATTTTATTGAAATCAAAGATTAGTATATGAAAAAGATTGTATTGAAAGCCTTGCCCCATCTCATTGCCATTGTGCTCTATTTGATATTGGCTTATACCTATTTCTCACCCTTGATAAGTGGCTATGATTTGCGACAAGGAGATGTGGACAATTGGAGAGGAATGTCCAAAGAGGTAATGGATTATCGCATGATGCACAATGAGGAAGCGTTGTGGACGGATTCAATGTTTAGTGGAATGCCGGCGTATCAAATTTCAACTGAACATGGCAACAACGTTTTTCGTTGGTTCATCACCTTGTTTCGTTTCGGTTTACCCGGTGCAATGGGCACTTTGTTTATTGCTTTGTTAGGGGGATATTTCTTAGGGTTGTTTTTGCGTGTTCGTCCATGGGCATCCATGCTGCTGGGAGCGGCGATTGGTTTATCTACCATTAATGTTTTGTATCTCGGCGCAGGCCATACCGCAAAGGTGATGGCCATTGCTTTTGTGGCGCCGACATTGGGAGCTTTGATCTATTCTTTGAGAAATAGAAATGTTTGGGGCCCCGCTTTATTTGCACTGTTCTTTGGCTGCCAGATTGCAGCCAACCATTTGCAAATGACCTATTACACTGCCATTTTACTTGTCGTGGTGGGACTCGGTGAAATGGTGAGAATGGTGGTGAAAAAAGAAATAAAAGGGATTCCGATGCGAGTAGGGTTGTTATTGTTGGCGGTTACTTTGGCTATCCTGCCAAGCGCTAGCAACCTGATGACTACCTATGAGTATAGCAAATGGACGACAAGAGGAAAAAGTGAACTGACAATAGTTCCCGAATCCAAAGCAGAGGTAACCGATGCTGAGCAAGAGGGATTGGATGGAGATTATATTTTAGATTACAATTATGGAGTGGGCGAACGTTGGAGTTTGTTGTTTCCCAACGCTTGTGGAGGGGCAGGTGGTTATTTCAAAATGGCGGCGCCGGATGAAGTGAGGAAAGTAAAAAAGGAAATTCGTCCGATTGTGGAGATCATGGATCCTTATTGGGGAGGACAAAGGATGTCGGGAGGCGCTTTTTATTTTGGATTGGTTACCTTGGTTTTGGCCTTGTTGGGATGGGTATTTTTAAAGGACACATTGAAGTGGCCTTTGTTGTTGATGACTTTGCTTGCTTTGGCCTTGTGTGTGAAGGATTTGACTATGATGAATGATTTCTTCATTCATCATTTTCCGATGTACAACAAGTTTAGAGACTCCAAGATGATCTTGATGTTGTTACCTGTGGTTTGGGCTGCAATGGCGGGATTGACACTGGAAGCGATTTTGAGTAAAACATTGTTTCCTTCAGAAAAACCAAAAGTGCAATGGATGGCCATGGCTGTGGTGCCTTTGCTTTTTGTATTCCTGGGAAATGCTTCCAGTATCATTGGAAGTTTCACCAATGAAAATGACGAGGGTAAAATGATCAATCGATTGGCGCAATATGAAGTCATCAAAAATCCCAATCAACTCTCCAATCAAGAGAAAGATCTAGTGATGAAGGTGCAAGATGAAGTGATTGAATTGAGGAAAGCACTTTTTACAAAAGATGGTCAACGTGCCATGTTTATCGTGGTAGGTGTAGTTTTAGTGTTGATCGTGATGTTGAAGTTTCCATCCATTGCGCAATATCTCACTGGTTTATTGGTGTTGATCGCAGTGGGCGATCAATGGTCGGTTTGCCGCCGGTATTTAGACAATGAAAAAGAGAAGGGGCAGTATGTTCGATACATGAAGGAAGAGGAGAAGTACGTTCCCATTGCCCCTTCAAAATCGGATTTATTCATTTTGCAACAAGAAACCCAGAGCAATAGTGGATGGAGCAATACTAAGAGTGAGGTATTAGCAGCCATGAGCAATGATGCGCATTGGAAGAAGTATCGCAACAATGAAGTCAAAGACCAAGTGGCAGGCTTTGCTGCATTGAATTTGAATTCAGATTACAGAGTGTTAACCCTCAGAGACCCTTTCAATAATGCGGATGTGAGCTATTTGCACAAAAGCATCGGAGGGTATCATGGAGCAAAATTGAAGCGCTATCAAGAGTTGATTTCTTTCTGTATTCAGCCTGAGATGAGTGAGCTCATTGACTCCTTGCGCAAGGGGGCTCCAGCCACGGATCAATTGGGGGTTTTAAATATGTTGAACACCAAATATATTCAATACAATCCGGAGATTCCTCCCATCGTAAATACCTCTGCCAATGGAAATGCTTGGTTTGTTCAAGAGGTGAAACCAGTGAAAACGGGGGATGAGGAGATACTGGCCATGAAAGAATTGGATACCAAAAAAATGGCGGTAGTACGAGAGGAATTTGCTGATGCTTTCAAAGGTGGAGTCAACGATACCAGCGCTGCAGTGACGCTAAAGTCGTACTCTCCCAAGGAATTGACTTACACCTCTGTTTCTAGCCAAGAAGGCCCAGTTGTCTTTTCGGAGATTTATTATCCTGAAGGTTGGATTTGTTTGGTGGATGGCAAAGAAGTGCCCACAGCAAGAGTCAACTATGTGCTGCGCGGAGCCATTGTGCCAGCAGGCGAGCATGAGATTGTTTGGAAATTCGATCCTCCCACGTGGAAGAAAGGAAATCAGATTTCCTTGGCGGGTTCAATCCTCATGATTTTAATACTACTGGGCGCAAGTTGGAAAGAGAGATCAAGCTTTGGTTTGGACACGGGGAAATAGGATTCCATGAATGTTTCCGAATAAATAAATCGGAAAAATCACCGAGGGGACCAAAGAAAAAGGAAAATGCTGGAAAGCGTAATTGGGTTGTAATATAGACCAAAATTGAAATTGGCTGGGAATACTTCCATAGCCCAAAATGATTTCGGAAACGGTAATGAGCAAAGCCAAACTGTGGGCTATTCTAATGAGCGTTGGAGACGTTTTTTCCGATTGAAAAAACAAGTAGATCATGGGTAAGATTGCGATAATTTCCATTCCGACACCTAATAAAAAAATGGAAGAGGGAAGTTGCATTGCATCAGATAACAACCAAGCAATGATCATCCAACCGATGCGCGTCCATTGAGGCAAGAGCATCCATTTGGGATGAATGTTTTTTACAAATTCCTTTCCCCGCGGTGTGAAAAATAAGAGTGCCAAAACAATGAGCATCAAAAAATAGGGATAGGCATGATGGAACCAACCGGCGTTGCGATCCATGTACCAGCGGTTGAGTGAAAGGGTGCTTTGGAACAATGCCCAAAACAATAGTAGGAGTCCAATCACTTGTCCTCTTTTTTGAATGCGTTCACTCAAGCCCCAATAGATAGAGGGAATCATCAAAAAAACCGTTAACAGAATCCATAGGATGCTGAAAGTAGTAAGTGCAAAGGCGAGATCAAGCATGCGTTAAATTTCGTTAGTGAACAAAGTGTTCTTACCATTTGTTCGTGTTACAAAATTATTCCGATTAGCTTTGCACGCGCCATGATTTCAAGCATTTGTTCAAAAGAGTCCAACTTCATTGCCCATTGGAAGGGGGTGTTTTGTCAGGACAAAACTTTTGAAATTCATGTTTGCTCCCAAGTATCCTCGGTACCGAAGTCTTTTTGGGATTTGGCGAAAACATCGGATTTGGCCAATAATCGATTTCTTCAAAAAGATTACCTCACAGCCATGTCTTCCTTTTGCGATACATGGATGGTTCTTTTTTCCAAAAATGGTACTCCTGTTGGTTATTCCGTTTTTTATCTCTCCACCTTTCAATCCAATGAATTGGAGCATGATCTCTCCCAGTATTTTGGTATCAGAGATTGGATTGCTAAAAAGTGGACCACGTCCAAAAAAGAACAACATGTTTTGGTGTGCGGAAACCCGCTGATCTCTGGGGAGCACGCGTTTGTCTTCACCGATGAGATTACCACTATTGAGCAGGCCAATTTCCTTTGCGACGCCATGAATGCTGTTGTCAAGGAAGTAAGGGCCAAAGGCATCCCGCTGGCCATATGCATGATGAAGGATTTTTATCCAGCCAATGAGTCACTGCAGGAGGATTTGAAGAAATGTGGATTTTCCAAAATGGCGGGTGATCCTGTGATGATGTTGCCGATTTTATCAGAATGGAAGACCTTAGGAGATTATCAAAATGACCTTATTTCGAAGTTCAGATCCAAGTCACTTACCGCTCTGGAGAAGTCCAAGGATTTGATAAAAAGAGCATTGAGCTTGGAGGAAATGAGACAACTTTCCGACGAGTGGTATCCGCTATACGCGCAGGTGTATGATAGAGCCCAATACCAGTGGAAGAAATTATCGGCGCAGGCCATCATCGATATGAAAGTGGCCTTGGAAGAGGATCTGGTGATGCAGGGATATTTTTATGAAAACAAGATGGTCGGGTTCTCGATCTCCATTTTAGGTGATCAAGAGATGGAGGCCCATTTGGTGGGGATTGATTACGAAAAGAACAAGCAATTTCAACTTTATTCCCGTATGTTGTACGATTTTGTTGAGTTGGGAATCGAGCGCAAAAAGTCTTGGATTTGTTTTGGAAGAACAGCACTAGAAATCAAATCTTCCATGGGTGCGTTGGCGTTGCCAGCACAAGCGCTGCTAAGACACTCCAAACCCATCACCAATGTGTTGGTGAGATGGATCATCAGCAAGTTTCAATCAGAAGAGGTGTCATTGCGATCGGTTTGGAAGCAAGGGGTGTTGGAGCGTTTGACCTCAAAAATAAAAGAGCGTTGATCTCAGAAAAGCGCATATTGTTGCTTCTCGCAGCTATCCAATTTACCAATATAGTGGACTTCATGATCATGATGCCCATGGGAGACATTTTAAAGAAGCAGTTGATGATCGGTCCCGGAGCCTATGGCTTATTGGTAAGCTCCTATGGATTGGCAGCAGGATTGTCTGCGTTTCTCGGGGTTTTTTATTTGGATAACTTGGATCGCAAAAGAGCTTTGTTATGGGCCTATCTGGGCTTTACCATCGGCACGCTTTCATCGGCGGTGGTTCCCAATACGGCTTGGCCGGAATTGAATTATTTGCTCTTCATCGGCACCAGAGTGTTAACCGGATTAACGGGAGGCCTTTTAGGTGGCTTGGTGATGTCGATTGTGGGCGATTTGATTCCGCTCGAACGCAGAGGCAGAGCCATGGGGTGGATCACCATGTCGTTTTCCTTGGCTTCTGTTTTGGGAGTGCCCATTGCTTTGATTTTAGTGGATACGTTTGATGGCAATTGGCACGTTCCATTTTATGTCATCAGTAGCTTGAGCGCAGTGATTTGGTTGATGGTTTATCGTAGGATACCCGCCATGAAAGATCATTTGAAGCCCTCCACTCCTTTTGATCGCTTGGCCACCATCAAAGGCGTGTTGGCATCGGTTCCGCAAAGAAATGCGCTATTGTTCACGGTGTTGTTGGTATTGGGGCAGTTTACGGTGATCAGTTTTTTAACGCCTTACATGATCAATAATGTGGGCGTGAGACAAGATCAAATCAAGTACATCTACATCGTGGGAGGCTTGGCCACAGTGCTATCTGGGGTGGCGATAGGAAAATCGGTGGATCGTTGGGGACGGTTTAGAATGTTTACCATTTTTGCCTCCATGTCTTGTGTCACGATGTTATTGAATACTCATTTACCGCCTGTTCCTTTGGCCGTGGTTTTGTCCATTGCCGGGTTCTTTTTTATTTTTATTTCGGGAAGAATGATTCCGGCCAACACCATCATTTCTGCAGTGGTGCAGCCACAACAGCGAGCCGGTTTCATGAGTCTCAACTCCGCAGCACAGAGTTTGGCCAGTGGCACCAGTGCGATCATAGCGGGATTGATCATTGTACAACCCAATGAATTTGCACCTTTGGAGCATTATAACGCAGTGGGCTACATAGCGGTGAGCTTTACCTTGTTGGCTTTGGTCATTGTTAGAAGAATTAAGAAATTATCGCAGTCCAACGCAGGATCTTGATATAAATTCGCTCCCATATTATGCGTTTGGTTGCTCAAATACCCCATCCCCACTTGCGGATTGTGATCCATGATTACAATGGCAAATGGATAGTGGAGTTTGAGGGAGGTCGTTGCAAACAATCCATCAAATGGGACAAGGAAGAGGTGGATTTGCAAAAACTGCAATCAACGATGGTTCCCCAATTGATTCCAGGGGTAATGGAGAGAATGCACCAAATGCATCAAGATATTCAACAATTCAATCAAGGTTCATGAAAAAGGAATTCATCATTGCTGGGGTATTTGCCCTTCAATTTATCATCATGGGGTGGATGTATTTTCACTTTGCTCCATCCAGTGAAAACGCACTACAGGCCGATGTGCCAGTGGCTTCGGCATTTTTGGATACGGCCAACGTGAAGTCAGCGGTGGTGGCCTATATCAATGGAGATAGCATCAATGCCCATTATCAGTTTATCAAGGACAAGGAAGCGCAATTGCAAAGCAATCTGAAGGGAGCGGATGCGGAGTTTCAGAGAGAATATGCCAAGCGTGAAAAGGAAGCGCAGGAATTGATTCAGTATGCACAAAGCAAGCAATTGCCGGAGGATGAGGCTCGGGTTGTGGAAGAGAGAATGGCACAGTTGGAGGCCGAGATACAGCAAATTGAGGCCAAAATGTCGGGTGATATTGCGGCCAAGAAAGAAGCCATGATGAAAGAATTGAATGATCGAGTGAAGCGGTATTTGGAGCGTTTTTCCGTGGAGAAAAACATAGATTTTGTGTTGAATTATCAAGAAGGAATTCCGATTGTATTGCATGGCAATCCAGCCTTCAATGTCACGGCAGAGGTTTTGGCAGGATTGAATCAAGAATATCAGCAAGAGAAGGGCAAGAAGTAATGTTATTGGCTCGACAAAAGTATTTGAACGGAGCAGCGGAGTATCTGCTGTTCATGTGGCAGATGGAAGATTTGCTGCGGGCGGTTCATTTTGACATTGATACGTTAGAGGGATTTATTAGAACCTATGTTCCAGATGAAGCGAGCTTCCAAGAAGAGCGCAAATGGTTCAAGGAATTGATTCAAGATATGCGGTCAGAGCGGGTGGAGACCAAAGGTCATTTGTCGGTTTTAGATGAGATGATGAATGAATTGACCTATCTCCATCAAACCTTGCTCAAAGTTTGGAAGGACCCCAAGTACATTCAATTGTACAATGAGGCGAGGCCCAATATGGAAATGTACGCTGCACGCGCCAAAGGTTTCGGGACCAATGAAGTGGAGATGTGTTTGCAAGCGTTGTATGGATTGTTGGTGTTGAGATTGCGAAAAGAGAAGATATCAGAAGAAACCCAGGCGGCGATGGATAGTTTTTCAGCGCTCATGGCTTCATTGTCACAGCACTATTTTGCAATGAAACAAGGCGACCAAAAGGCCGCCTTGAATTAAAACAACAAACAACAACATACCTAAAGGGTCATCACTCCCTTTAGATTTCTTAAGAAAGCAAGCTTTGACGCAACAAGAATTCAAATTGTTGATTCTTCAATGTTAGCTCTTCAAAGGTTTGCTCTTTTTCAAATTCGTTTTGGTACATTTCTACCGCAGCATTGACAGTAGAGGTTAATTCTTCCATGTTTACAGGAAGAGTTTGAACGTGGAAGGGACGGCTCATGTTCACCAATTCCACCCAGTTCATATCGGTTTCGTTTTGGACAACAAAGACGCTTTTTACTTGAGGGAAGGCAAGAGCCAAAGAAGCCAAGAAGTTAGCCCCTGTTCCATCAGTAAGATATTGATCCACCACTACTACTTGAACTTGTTCAGGAAGAACAAGACCAAAGGCAACCGTAGCGCTATCAGTGGTAAGGACATCGCAATGAGCGAGTTGATTTTTAACATCAGCAGCGAAAGTTGGATTGGCAGTCACTACTAGAACCTTGTTGGTGTTGTTGTTGGCGTTTTTCATAACTTTTGATTTGTTGTTGTTTGTATAGGCTTTAACGAGAGGGGTAGAATAAAGGTTACAAAAAATGTTGAAAAAGTTTTTAAATCATTGATAATCAGGCATAAAAATGTTGAAAAAAGCAGATTTCAGGATCAATCAGATGGGTGAAAGGCGAGGAAATGGGTAAAAATGGGACAAGTAGGGAGGTCTCATCGCAAACTAGAAATGGGGAAGTGTGGATTCAAATTAGGACAAAAAGAAGAGCCCGTGGTAGAGGGCTCTTCATACAAGGAAAATGGGGGGGGGTGTGAAATCAGTGAGAGGGTTGAGGGATGAGTTGTTGGATAATTTGATGAGATTGGAGATGAGATTGCTGGAGGTATTGGAGGATTTTTTGGTGTTGCTCCAATAGTTGGGAGAGGTGTTCTTCTTGAAAGGGAGAGGAGGTAGATTTTCTTTTGGGTTTTTCGTAGTAATGTTCTTCTTCACGGAGCATGAGGACGTTGATGGAGACGTCATACACTTTGGCGAGGGTTTTAAAATCTTCGAGGCGAGCTTTTCTGAAACCGTTTTCGAGGCGGCTGTATTCAGGTTGCGAGATACCGAGTTGGTCGGCCACAAATTCTTGTTTGAGATCATGAAGGATTCTGAACTCACGGATTTTAGGATAGCGGATCATAGATTAAAAAATTAGTTATTGAGTTTGAATGTTTGTGCAAATGTGGGCACAAAAAAACCGGCCGAGGCCGGTATTCGAAATTTTCGAAAGGGAGGAATTTTATTCGAATGAAATGCAATTATATATAGTTTCAAGAATTTTGTCAGGAATTGGCAATAGGCCGAATTGCTGTGCAATGGTAATAGCTTGCTGCTCTGAGACTACTTCGCCATAAGTGCCAATTTTATCCCATTTCATTGCCATATTAGTGATTTTCCCTCGTATTGTTTTTGAGAAGTAATCGGCAATTTGATTTTCGGAAAACTCGAAATTTGAATTAGCATGACTTTTTAATTTTTGATTAATTGAATTTGCTATTTCTTTATTACGATCAAAAGTCCGGCGTTCGTTCAGCATCAATAAGTATTTCGGAGAAATATCAAGTATTGTCGCGTTTAATAGATAAGATAAGCTATTCAATATAGTACTTTGAACATTATTCGATATGAATGTAGGTTTAACAAATTCAAAGTTTTCTGCAGAAAACACATTCCACTTGTCAAAATGATATCTTGGAAATTTGAAATTTAGGTTTTCAGAGTTTAGTTTTAAAAAACATTTTTTCTCAAGTAGCACATATCTCTTTTCTCTTATGTGTTTTAATCTACTTTTTTCTGTATTAATTCTAAATGACACTTTGTAGTATTCTCTATTTGGAAATATCTCTATTCCCGGGAAATCAAGAACAGCATAAGCAATTCCAGCCCAACGAATAACATGTGAAACGTCATTAGCATGATATAGTGGGAAAGCAGGATTTAATGCAAAAAGATTCGGAATAGTAAATTCTGAAATTTCTAGTCCTAGAATTGTTTCTATGTTGTTATCCACTTCAATAAATTCACCTTTGTTCAGCTCGAAAACTGAATAGAACTCATTGATTTCTTCAATATGTTTTTTAAATACTATGTTTTTATGTTCTGAATCAACGGGCTGATTCAAAGCTTCTGCTTCTAATGCCAATTGCATTGTCTGAGCGATGTGATTACCAAATCCTATTTCTCTTATACATTTTGCTTTTTCAAGGAATCTTTTCGAATATTCAATATGGTCTTGATTTGTTGAATTACACAGTTCTTTTATGGTTTCATATGCAACATCATCCCAACTTGGAAATGATATCTTACTTGAACCTTTCGGCGTGATTTGATTTTTTAATTCTTTCATAGTTATAAGGTTATTCGAAAATAATTAAAATCAACGAGCTTGGGTTAATATTTTAATTTTTCTGAATCTAGATTCGATTTTTTGCGATGTAGATTCGAACAGTGGAAGTTAGCCAAAGGATAAGAATATTTCATGCCGACAACGGAGTTGAGGAAAAAGCGATAACCAATTTAATCAAGTCTGGCGTTAGTGTATTAGATTTGACAGACAATCAGATAAAGGAGTGGGATAAAAATGAGATTTCTTTGGGAGCACGGAATTTTGGGAACGAAAGAAAGATATGCATCGCGGGTAAAATTTATTACAACGAATCTGTATTTATCCATTTTCCATGGAGGAATTCTCTTTTGGTTACCTTCGATTCGAGGGTTTTCAGATCCATACGCTATTTAAGGAATAAGTACAAGATTAACTCTAAGGAGCAGGAGTCTTTATTTAACAAAGAGGTTGCTATAGTAGGAATGTCAGTAGGAATGTCGGTTTTAAAGGCGATGATTCTCGAGGGTCTTGCAGGAAAGTATAGAATTGCTGATTTTGATTCGATCGATATCAGCAATTTAAACAGAATCGACAGTGGTGTATATTCTGTGGGAGTTTCAAAAGTCGAGGTTGCTTATCAATTTGCAATGGAACAAGACCCATTTTTAGAAATTTCAATATGGAATTGTCCTATTGATGAAGACAATGTAAAGCAATTCTTTGAAGGTCCATTAGACATGGTCATAGATGAGTGTGATTCAATTTTTACAAAGATACTTTTAAGAAAGGAGGCGCAAATTAAGAAAATTCCTGTTCTGATGCACACAAGTGACCGAGGCATGCTTGATGTTGAGTTATATAATGAAATAAACTTTGATTTTTCTTGGACCTTGAGCAAGTATTCACACCTGACTAAATCAGAGATCTTAGAAAAAGCGATTTTGATTATTGCTGATTACTGCGATTTCAAAGACGCGGAAGAGCGATCGAAATATTCCTTTTCTGAGATAGGTAAATCCATAATCTCGTGGCCTCAACTTGGGGGAGATGTGTTGGCAGGTGGTGGTAATGTGGCTAGTGCTGCACGGACAATCTTTCTTGGAAACAAAGTTGCGGGTGGTCGCTATTTATTGGACCCAACATTAAAGTTTAAAAATCAAATGAGTGGTGAGTGAGGTCAGTGAAGTTAGACTTCGAATTACAAAGGCTTCCGAAGATCAAACTACGGTTAAGAAATATATCAAAGGACATGAAGAGGTTTTGCTTCATAATGGTGTAAAGCTTTCAGAAGGTTATGACTATTGGCAAAATTTGGATAGTGTGTATTTGTTGGTCGCAGAGTCAATTGACGGAGAGTTATGTTATGGTGGTTCTAGAATCCACCTTTGGAACGGGGTAGATTCATTGCCTATACAGTCTTTTTTAGCTCCGATTGAAAGTAGAGTTTTTTCGGAATTAGATTCTTTAGCTCAAAATGATGGTGGTATATTAGAAATAGCGGGTTTATGGAATTCGAGGTTGGTGGCGGGATTAGGTCTCGGAAGTGAGCATATAATTCGAACTTCGATTGCAGTAAGTGCTTTTCTGGTGCCGAAGCTGGTTTTTACTTTTTGCTCTCCTTTTGTTTCAAGATTTGCTGATGAGTTTGGATTCTTGCCATACAAAAATCTTGGTAAAGAAGGGAAATTCCCTTTTCCTGATGAGAGGTGGATGAGTACAATAAATTTTTTGGAAGATAAAATCAACTTGCCCTATGCTAAAGAAGAGGAAAGAATTAAAATAAATGAATTAAGAGAGAAGAAGTGTTTCGTTAAAGATTACAGTTCGAGAGGTAGAAATTTAAAAATACATTTTCAATTATGAGAATCGGAGCCTTATTGTTGTTTATTTCTTTGACCTATTCTTTTTGCACTGCTCAGAGAATAGAGATTTCTGATATTTCTTTGAGAAACCAAAGTGAATTTTCAGATTCAAAGGTATCTTTTAAAAAGGTTATTGATTCGAATTTTGTGAATTTCGGGGTGTCTAGTGATTTTTGGTTTATTCGAATAACCTCAATTCCATCTTCACAACTTGTCCTATCAATCAATAACCCAACTATTGATTCGGTAGTATTCTTTGCTTATTACAAGAAAAGAAGAATTCCTCTTGAATGCGTTGATCTAGGTTATTCAAGAATATTAAAAAACGATTTAGGATATGATACAATAGTTGCAGCTTTTAAGTCGAGTACCCAACTTTTTGTACCATTTAGATTGAGTAATTATTCAGAAGTTCGTCAAAAAAATAATGAGTTGGAGAATTTCTTTTTTGTGTTTCTGGGAATTCTTCTAACTGTTATTCTTTACAATCTTTTTATATATGTCAGTGCAAGAGATAGAATTTATTTACTGTACGTAATTTTTATTTTGCTTACTGGTTTAACTCAATTTGTCTTGTTTGGGCAGTCGCACTATTTTGGAATCAAACATACGTTAATTGATTTAAGTGCAGTTCAAATTTTTGGTGTATTAAGCGGAGTTTCTACAATATTGTTTGCAAGAGAATTTTTGCAGCTTAGGAAGTTTGCAAATTGGATATTTCGTGTCACGAACATGTCGTTGGCGACTTATTTTTTGGCTTTCATATTGATCTTTTTTGGAAAGAGTAATTGGTCATATCAGTTGATAAATGTAAATGCATCACTATCAATATTGCTATTGCTAGGTGCCTTTAAGGTTAGGTCTTCAGGTTATCGTCCAGCTCTTTATTTCTTGCTTGCTTTCAGTTCATTTTTGATTGGAGTAACGGTTTTTGCACTGAAGGATTTTGGATTATTGGGATACAATCAATTTACAATTTATGCTTTGCCTGTAGGAGTTATAATCGAAGCCATCCTCCTCTCTCTTGCCCTCGCTGATCGAATCAATATCCTCAAAAAGGAAAATGAAATCGCTCAAGGACAAGCCATGAACATGATGCAGGAAAATCAACGGCTTATCAACGAGCAGAATTCGATCCTCGAAAAACAAGTGGAAGAAAGAACCAAGGAACTTAAAAATACCAACCAACATCTTGAACACACGCTCTCTAATCTTCAACTAACCCAAAAACAACTCGTTGAATCCGAAAAACTCGCCTCCCTGGGTCAAATGACCGCAGGTATCGCCCATGAAATCAATAACCCTGTCAACTTCGTGCGATCAAATGTTCAACCTCTTAAAAGGGATATCGAGGAAATCATGTCGGTGCTTCACGAAATCAACCCATCCCTCACCATTGATGATCTTTCTCAACATTGGCTTTTATTACAACAAAAGTATAAAGCCCTTGATGTGGACTACCTTCAAAAGGAAATTGAGCAACTACTTGGAGGCATTGAAGAGGGCTCACGCAGAACTGCGGAAATTGTTAAGTCGCTCAGAGTATTCTCCAGAATGGATCATGATGCCGTGGTTTTAGCCGATATCAATGAGTGCATACATTCCACCCTCATGGTAATGAAGAATATTACTTCTAAAGAATGTGTAGTGAACACTCAGTTAGATACTACCATCACTCCCATCCTTTGTTACGCAGGAAAACTAAATCAAGTTTTTATGAATCTGATCTCTAATGCCATCCATGCTACCAGAATGGAGGGCAGGCAGGCCAAGGATCGTTGCATCGACATTCTTTCCTCTCAAAATGCTGATTCCGTTGTCATTCAAATCAAAGACAACGGTACAGGAATGAAGGATGAGGTGCGTAAGAAGATCTTTGATCCTTTCTTTACTACCAAACAAGTAGGTGAAGGCACTGGTTTGGGATTGTCCATCGTCATGGGGATTGTGCAAGAACATGGCGGTAAAATTGATATCGATAGTGAGTGGGGCCTAGGCACCTCTTTCAAAATAACATTGCCCAAGAAAAATCCTAACATTTCATCCAATGAGTGAAAAAATAAAAATCCTGTACCTCGATGATGAGGAGTTGAATTTGGTGGCTTTCAAAGCCATTTTCAGAAGAGAGTATGAGGTGTTTACCACCACCTCTCCCCAAGAAGCGGTTGCTTATTTGAATGAAAATGAAGTGCAGGTAATTTTATCGGATCAAAAGATGCCGGATATTTCTGGAGTGGAATTTTTTGAAATGATTCTTCCAGATTTTCCGCGTGCCGTGCGAATACTGGTTACGGGATATGCGGATATTGAAGCGGTGGTTAACGCCATCAACAAGGGAGAAATCTATCGTTATGTAGCCAAACCTTGGGATGAGCATGATTTAAGAGTTTGTATAAAAAACGCCATCGAGAAGTACAACAACTATTCTTCTTCCGCTTCTTTGCTTCCTGCCATTTGGAATTTGATTGATGCAGATCCTAAACTAAAAGATCGTCTGAGCAAGCCCTCTTTGGCTTCTTTGGCGGTGATTGCTGTATTCCTTTATGACGCCGATAAGCGTGCCGTCCTCTCAGCTCAAGATCTTCAGGCACTTTTGAAAATTTTTGATTGCAATATGGATGAATGGAATAGAAATGATATTGCCCAATTTGCATTGAAATACCTCGATAATCAAGGAAAAAATCCGCTCTGTAGCCAGCGGAATGAGGACATTGCTGTTGGATTTGATTTCTAACGGAAGGCTGATAGTATTCTTTTTATGGATCCTTTTACCCGAAATTTAAATCCATCAATTTGGTTTTTAATTTTCTGAATCCATCTCCTTTTTTTCTCTGAAAACCAGTCTTTTCCGTACATGAATTTTAGAGTGGAATTTGCATTCAGTAGTGTATCAAATAGATCTCTGTCATGGGGCGCTGACCAAAGCTCGGGTCCTGTCCAAATCTCCAAGGTTTGCATGCTTACTTCTAATCCCCAGAGATGTGGCTGCACCATCAAACCTCTATTACCGCTGCTATTCACTATTTCTTGGTGAATTAAAATTACTTTTGGTTTCCGCTTAGATTTTTTTTCTACCCAAGCCACCCATTTCTCCAGCTCACCTATGAGTGTGAGTTTATTTCGAAGCTCACTGTATCTGTAGTAGTAGATGAATACAAATTCATCTGGATTTTCCAATGCAAATTGAAAGCGTTGAATTTTGCGTTGTAAGGACGCTCTTATTTTAGGTTGAAAAAGATCATGATGTGTAAATTCCACATCATCACAAACTGTGGAGTGATAGATGGGATGCTGGCAAGAATAAAATGAATTTTTTACCACTCTTATCCCCTCCACCTCTGCATATCGGAGGTACTCTGTATTCAGTAGATTTTCGAAATTATCCTCACAAATGGAAAAAATGTACTCAATATTAAAGCGACCACTTCCAAACGGAAAAGTTTCTTTTCGTAATCTAAAATCTTTTAATATTTCATCAATCAGGCAATTTTCTCCCAATGAAATAATCTTGATATCCCTCATACCTTTTAAAGGATCGTTCAAAAAAAAATCCTTGAAAATCAAGGATTTTAATATGAAATTAAAAGATTAAGGTTTCGGATGATCCTTGTGCTCCTCTTTTTTCGCGTCTTTGCTACAGCATTTAGCGCCGTCTTTTTTGTCTCCTTTTGAGCAACATCCTTCTTTTTTCTCACCGCTGCATCCTTCTTTCTTTTCAGAGGCTGATCCTGTTACTCCTTTGTCTTTGTTGCAACAAGCTTTTCCTTCCTCTCCCTTGCTGCATTTTGCTTTCTCGCCTGAGCAAGAGGACTTTTCTTTAACTACATGCTCTTTCTTTTCTGTTGGCTCAGCAGATGTTTGAGTAGATTGAGCGGAAGCTACTCCTACCATGAAAATAAACATGGCTGCAATGGCAATTAATTTTTTCATCTTATTCAATTTTAATTTAAACAAATATAAGCTCAAATTCTTTAATTACCTATGCTGCTTTTCGACTTATCTTTATCGTAATGAAAACTACCCTAGATCATCTCATGAATGCTAAGCCCAGTGGTGGCACCAAGTGGGTATTTCAGGCTTTGTTGCTGGCTTTGGGGATACAAGTTTTTAGTTTGACCATCCTTTTCTTCACTACTTCCTCTGGTTATTCATGGGAAAGTGCGGAACTTACATCGGAGGTGGTGGAAGCAGAGATTCCACTTTTTTTGGAGGAGCCCAACAATGAAGGTGTCGATAAAAGCGGCAATCAGGAGTCTATGCGCAATGTGATGTCGCAAATGGGTGGTGCAGCGGGGAATGAAGTAGGTGACTTTACAGGAAGCCAGGGGGCTCAGTCCGCAAGGGATTACGAAGCGCAAGAGTTTGAACGATTGAGAAGGGAGCATGCCAATGACATAAAACCGGAAGTGCAAAGATCCACGCCCAACAACCCAAAGGAAAATCAATCCAATCAGGCAAATTCTACCACCACTTCGTACCAAGGTGCGGTGAGTGTAGAATGGAAGATGATGGGCAGATCGGTTTCTCAAGGACCCAAGCCTACCTATCGATGCAAGCAAGCGGGCGTAGTGCAAGTGAATGTCACAATAGACGAAAAGGGATGGGTGAAACAAGCCAATATCGACCCTTCATCCTCAATGATTGATTGTTTAAGAGAGGAAAGTTTGAGCCATGCGAAACGTTGGAAATTCAATGCGGATTTAGGGAAGACCAATCAAACTGGGACCATCGTTTTTCGATTTGCCGCCCAATGATCATCCTTTCATTTTTTTAATAGCTGATGTGGTGGAATATCCGTTTACCAAAGGAATGGCCATCGCTTTCCCTCCCCAAACCTTCACCTCTTGAGATCCTACCATATATCGAGCATCAAGGGTATCTGAAATCTCAGGAGAGTAATCCCCTCCTTTTACCAATACATCGGGTTGAATGGTCAAAATGAGATCGAGAGGAGTGTCTTCCTGAAAAATGATGACGGCATCTACAAATCTTAACGCTTCCAATACCTGTTTTCTCGCCTGCTCATCATGAATGGGCCGCTCTGGACCTTTATTCAACCTTCTTACAGAATCATCGCTATTCAAACCCACCACCAATACATCGCCAAGTGCTTGAGCTTGTTTCAAATAAGTGACGTGACCAACATGTAAAATATCAAACACCCCATTGGTGAAGACAATCTTCTTTCCTTCTTTTTTCCATGAATGGATCAATTCGTTCATGCTTTGGCTTGTTTGGCTCTCTTATCAATGATTACAAATCCAATTACCCCCACGATTACTTCTGCCACCGTTTTTCCAATCCAAGATATCCAGGCAAAAGTGAGCCCCAGTGCTCCGGTCATTCCCATCGCTTCAAAGGCCCATTTGGAAGTAAGATGGTAAGATCCCAATCCTCCTTGAGTGGGGACGAGCATTCCGAATCCACTGGCGACAGTAAAGAAGAGTGCGTCTGAAAAGTTTAGGTGTATGGTTTCTGGTAGGGCTTTCATCATGAAGTAAGACATCAAGATCCATGACAACCAAATGGCCGATGTGTAAAGGATGAAAGCCCATTTATCTTGGATGGTCAATATGGTTTTGAGACCGTCCATCATTCCCATCATGAAACCATGAATTTTGGCAAAAAATGGAATGTGGCGTAATTTGAACAGTAGCCAAACTCCAAAACAACCCATAATGATAAGCCCAGTCAGCACGTACCAAATGGTATAAGAGGGCTCTTGGGGACTTGCACTTTTGGCATTTGAAATCTCTGCCCAAAGATGCTGAATCGCATCAGCGTGCAGCCAAGTAGCGAGACCAATAATGAGGATCATGGTTACCATATCGACCAATCTTTCCAATATTACCGTGCCTACCAGCTTATCTACCGGAATATTTTCTGCACGAGACAATACAGCGCATCTGGCTACCTCTCCCGATCGAGGAATTAAATCATTCATCAAATATCCAAAGGCAACGGCGTGCACATTACTCGATTTTCGGGCCTTGTATCCCATGGGGGCGAGAATGATATTCCATCTCCATCCACGTGCAATGGTGGCCACATAACTGACGATCAAAGATAAGCTCACCCAAAACCAATTTAACCCTGCGACAGCATTCCAAATGGTAGCAAAATCAATGTCTTTAGATGCATACCATGCCAATAGAACGCCAATGAATAAAAAAAGGGTGTATTTGATCCATTTCATCATCTTGCAAGATGATTGGTAGCGGTATCAGGAAATACAATCCAAGGTTTGAATGATTTAGCTGCTTCAAAATCCATGCTGGCATATGAGCAAACGATGACGATATCTCCCACCGCTACACGCCTTGCGGCAGGGCCATTGAGGCAAACCACACCGCTCCCACGTTGTCCAGTGATGATATAGGTTTCAAGCCTTTCACCATTGTTGCAATTTAAGATTTGCACTTTCTCCCCTTCAATCATATTGGCGGCTTCCATGAGGATTGGATCGAGCGTGATACTGCCGATATAATTCAAATCCGCTTCCGTAACCGTAACGCGATGAATTTTTGATTTGAGTACTTGAATGGTCATCGGCGCAAAAGTACACATGTCATACGTTTATGCCAAAAATATGATGCTTATGTGTTCGAGTGCGGGTGCAATTTCAATTTGTAGCATTGTGGTATGAAAGCGTGGATTCGACAAAATGTGGGTGCGTTGGCACATTTGATTTACCCCCGCGTATGCAGGCAATGCGGATGGGATCTATTTGAAGATAAAAATGGTATTTGTTCTAAATATCAAGTGAATTGGCATGTAGCGGCGCTTTCAATTTTTAGCATTATGGTATGAAAGCGTGGATTCGACAGAATGTGGATGCTCTAGTGCATTTGATTTACCCCCGCGTATGCAGGCAATGCGGATGGGACTTATTTGAAGATGAAAATTGTCTTTGTCTTAAATGTCAAATGACTTTACCCACCACAGCCCCAACACTGTATCACCCTCAAATATTGCAATTGTTTTATGGAAGATGTAATTGGGAGCATGGAATTCTCTATCTAAAGATGGAAAAAACCGGAGGGGTAAGGGAATTGATTCACGCTTTGAAATATCACGACTCCCCAGAGGTAGGAGAGTATTTAGGGGAAAGATGGGGAAGTTATATCCGTAAAGTGCACCCAATGTTGCCGTGGGATGTGGTCATTCCAGTGCCCATGCATCCTAAAAAGGTAAAACAACGGGGCTACAATCAATGTGATTCAATTGTGCAGGGTTTCACTAAAGGTAGCGGTTTGGTAGGATTGAATGGGGTATTGGTCAGGACACAATGGAAGGAAAGTCAAACATTTAAGGGACGGTGGGAGCGAAGTGCCAATCCAATCAATCCATTTGCAGTAGTGGATGAAAACGCGCTCAAAGGAAAGCGTGTACTGCTTTTAGATGATGTAGTTACTACAGGAGCGACATTGGAATGGTGTTTTAAGGCTTTGCAACAAGTGCCCAATATTCAATGTTCAGTGGGTGCTTTGGCTTATCCTGTGCACAACAGAGTCAGCGCATGAAATGAAATTCGAAATTTATCCTTATGTTTGAGCATTACAACCAAGAAAATGAGAAAAGTATCGATTCATTTGATTTTATGGAGTATGGTCTTTTGGACTTTAAGTAGCTGTCAAAAGGAACCTGGACCCGGGGGATTATGCAGTATCAAGGGAAAGATAACCAAAGACTGGCGAGTTGTCATAAGTAATCCAGGCACAAGTACAGGAATTGCTCCCGCTCCGGATGAAGAGGTGTACATTATTTACGGTGACCATCTTTCTCCCGATGACAAGGTAATGACGAATTATAAAGGTGAATTTGAATTTCTTTCGTTAAGGGAAGGTGCTTATACAGTTTATGTTTATAGCAAGGACACCCTAGGAGCTGCAGCAGATAATCCAGACAAAATGGAAGTAAAGGCGGAGGTAGTTCTAAGTGGAAAGCGAGATAGCAAAGATTTAGGAACGATAATGATCTATGATATTCCGTAGTTTACTGCTCTTTCTGTTTATTCTCTTGTTTGCGTCATCTAGCGCTCAATACGCGCAGGATGCGGGTGGTTGGTGGAATGCCAAAGTGGGATTTGAGTTGAGAAACAAACGTACTTTTTATTTGAATCCAGAGCTTAGGCAGTGGGATAATTTTAGATCGTTAAGAAGCGCCTTTGTGGATGTAGGATTGGAACAGCCGATTGGAAAAAATGTACAAGCTACTATGGAATATCGACTGGGGTCGCGAAACGAATGGCTTTTTTGGGAATTTAGACAGCGACTTTCGTTAGGACTGAAAGCTAGCTTGGACAAAAAGGATTGGAAGGCATCCTTTACCATTCGTCAACAATTTGCCCAATCCAATTTTTCAGTTTCAGATGCCATGGATTTGGATACTAAAACTACTACGCGTATCAAAGGAGGTTTGAAATATAAAATAAAGAAGGATTGGGGAATTTACCAAAGCCATGAGTTGTTTTTGAATACAACCCATTTAAGTTACACCAATTGGAGATGGCAAGCAGGATTGACCTATGATATCAACAAAAGACAATCCATAAAACTAGGTTATTTGATTCAGCGAGATCTCGCCACAAGAGCAACGGATTATGTCATTTCAGGGGGCTGGTCATATGACTTTAAAATCAAAAAAGATAATCTTAAAAAGGATGGTAGCAAAAAGGAATGGGACCAGCTCAATTTGATGAATGGACGGGTAATTCCTTGCGAAGTATTCATGGATACCTCACTCTTAGTGAAAGTGAGATACCAGGGTAAATACGGAAAATGGAAAGAAACAGAATTTCATAAAAATGAAATTTTTAGTGTAGTGAAGAATGGAAAGGAGCAAATTGTGTACGAAAGGGATACCTTGTTGGGCTATTATGATTCTAAAGAGGAGCTGAGAATTTTCCTGATGGGAGAGCAAGATGCACGTGAACGATTTAAAGCACGTCATGTGATATGGGGAGGTGTTTTGATTTGTGGAGCCATTGGATTCATTGGCAAGGATGGTGTAATCACCGCTACGATACCGCCTATTTTATATACGTTGGCTCATATTCCTGGTAGAATTAAAGTTCGGAAAAATCACATCAGGGATGAGGCATTGCGCTACAATGATATTTATGGGGATGGCTTTGGAGCTGTGGCTAAAAGTAAGAGAATCATCCGGGCAGCAGTGGGAGGATTTGCGGGATCAGCAGCGGGAGTGTTGTTGTACTTTTTATCCAAATAGCATTGAGTATTCTGAAAAAAAATTGGTGGTGGATGTACAGTTTGGTTTCCGGACTAGCCATGGTGTTTTATATATCAGCAATTCTGCATTTTGTTCGAATTTTTGACCCAACACTTCAGAAGTTGTCGCCACAAATCATTGCGATGGGGGCCATAAGTTCCGCATTGTTTTATTGCATCATGCGTTGGCCGGTCGACAATAGAAAGAGTCCTTATTTGTTTGCTGCATTTTATGGTTTGCTATTGTCTGGCGGGGCATATGTGATTCAATCTTTTCAATATGCACAGGTAAAATGGCATTGGAATGGAATGTGGTTGGGATTGCTGCTGATCACATTGTTAGCGGTGGTCTTTTATTCACCTCAATCACTGAGAGAGCGATGGGGTTTGGGTTTGAGGCGATATTATTTGGTAAAACCCATGGTGGTTTCGTGGTGTTGGACAATATGGGCCCTCATGCCATTGATTTTTATTCAGCCGCCCTTCCTTTTGAATTTGATGTTAATCTCTTTCTTATTTGTTTTTGCCTTGGTATTGTTGACGGACATTATCGATGTTCAGGTAGATCAACATTCCAAAACCATGGCAACCCAATGGGGGATAGCAGCCACCATGGGCTTTGTTGTCTGTTGCATCGTGCTCTCCGAATTTTTTATGGCCTATTTCTTTGAGGGTAAAGTGCCCTTTGGGAAATTAATGATGGCAAGCGCAATGCCATTGGCCAGTCTTTTTTTGAGAAAAAAATATCTGTCCTCGCTCTTGGTTGACGGAGCTTTGGTGATACTTTATTTTTTAATTTAGGGGAGGTTGATTGAGCTGCCGCGATTTTTCCTCGAGCCAAATCAACGCCAAACTGTCCAAAGCTCTCATGGAGTCAGGTCGAGCGGCATAATATTGAATGGATTGAGTTAAATCGGCTCGGATTATCGCGTGCCGTTGAAAAATCTCCTCTTGATAGCTCTCAATACTCACAACACTGCTATCTACCTGTTGGTAGCGCATCGCATAAGCCGATTCTAACATTCTTAATTCACCTATAATTGGAGCAAGCTGGCTTTTCTGATATTTTGGATGTTCAGTAGTGGAGTTTTCGCAACCCCACAATAGCATAATCAGCCAAATTTTTTTTTGCATTATCTGGAAAAAATCAAAGATTGTCCCTTGATGGTTTCATTCCATTCTCCTTCATCATAAACACAAGTACCATTGACCCATGTTTTTAAAATTCTGGAATGAAAAGTAGTGCCATGAAAGGGTGTCCATTGGCATTTGTATAAGCTATGCTCATCTTGGGCCATCCAAGGCGAGTGCATATCAATCAACACACAATCGGCTTGGTATCCTTTTCTGATAAATCCACGATTGGGAATTTGATAGAGGATGGCTACGTTGTGACAGTATTTCTGCACGATGAATTCCAATGAAAAAACACCTTGCTTTACCAACTCAAGCGCAGCGGGCAAAGCATGTTGAACCAATGGACCGCCGGAGGGACATTTTTCGTAGGGTAGTTTTTTCTCTTCTGAAGTATGAGGAGCGTGATCTGTGGCGAGGACATCTATTTTTCCATCGATGAGGGCTTGTCTCACCGCTGCTCGATCGTGTGTGCTTTTCACCGCAGGATTCCATTTGATACGGCTTCCTAACCGCGAATAGTCTTGATCAGAAAACCATAAGTGATGCAAACAAGCTTCCGCTGTGATACGTTTTTCTGAAAGTGGCAAGGAGTTGTCAAATAAGTCAATTTCTTTGGCGGTACTGATATGTAAAACATGCAATCGAGCGTCATGTTTTTTTGCCAATGCAACGGCTTTGGAGGACGATCGATAACAGGCCTCATCATTACGGATGATGGGATGTTGATCGATGGGAATCCCACTAGGAAATTGAGCTTGAATGGTTTTATATCGTTCTGCAATCAACACATCATCCTCGCAGTGGGTGGCAACAATGGTCTTTGCATGTTTGAATATTTCGTTCAAACTGCTTTCATCATCCACAAGCATATTGCCCGTGGAAGACCCCATGAATATCTTGATTCCGCAAGTGTGCTTGATATCCATTGCCTTAATTTGGTCAATGTTGTCATGCGTGGCGCCCAGATAAAAGGAGTAGTTGGCCAAAGAGACTTGTTGTGCTCGGTCAAATTTCTTGGCCAGTTCGTCTAAATTCACCGTGTTGGGAACAGTATTCGGCATTTCCATGAAAGAAGTAATTCCCCCAGCCACGGCTGCTTTGGCTTCTGTAGCGATTTCTGCTTTGTGAGTAAGTCCAGGTTCTCTGAAATGCACTTGATCATCAATGCAACCCGGGATCAAGTATTTACCCGTTCCATCGATTACAACATTCACCCAGCCAGGATTAAAAGAGTTGGGGGGTAGGATATCCCATATTTTTTCATCCTGAATCAATACATCACGGGCAATGATTTTTCCTTCATTTACCACTTGTACATTCTGAATCAATGTTTTCATCTGCTGGTTCAATTGAAACGCATTTTTAGCACACCAAAAAACGCCTCGTTAAAAATATTCAAGCTCATTTTACTTTGTCCCAAAACGCGATCTATGAACGCTATCGGAACTTCCTGAATGGTAAATCCTTTTTGTTTTGCACGGTATTTCATTTCAATTTGAAAGGCGTATCCCACAAATTGAATTTTGTCTAAATCCAAATTTTCCAGTACTTGTCTTTTGAAACAAACAAAGCCGGCAGTGGCATCCTTAACGCCAAGGCCCAAGACACAATTGACATACACACCAGCGCCTTGGCTCATCCATTTGCGATGCAATGGCCAATTGACTACGTACCCACCTTTTGTATATCTCGACCCCACAGCAACATCAGCATGATTTTGACAGGCGTCAATCAATCTTTTGAGGTCCTGTGGATTGTGAGAGAAATCGCAATCCATCTCACAAATAAAATCATAACTTCTCTCCAAAGCCCATTGGAATCCGGTAATGTAGGCCGTGCCTAAACCCAATTTCCCTTTTCTCTGGATCAAGTGTATTTGTTCTGAATATTGACTTTGGTAGTTTTGAATGACAGTGGCTGTTCCATCCGGTGAGCCGTCATCCACAAAAAGTACGTGCATCGGAAAATCCAGCTGCATCAAGGTGAGGATCATTTTTTCAATGTTCTCTCTTTCATTGTAAGTAGGAATGATAACGAGTGCTGAATTCACGTGACGAGCAAGTTGTCTTCAAATATAATCAGTCCAAGCGGATTAGTTATTTTTTTGTATAAATTCTTCCGCTTTCTCCACCAAATGTTTGGATCCAATGAATAGAGGGGTTCTTTGATGCAATTCCTTGGGGGTTAGTTCCATGATTCTATTTTTTCCGTCGGAGGCCTTACCACCGGCCTGCTCTGCGATAAAAGCCAATGGATTGCATTCGTATTGAAGGCGCAATTTTCCCTCTGGATTTTTCTTTGTGCCAGGATAAATGTACACCCCGCCTTTGATCAAATTACGATGAAAATCGGCTACGAGCGAACCAATGTAACGGGCGGTAAAAGGGCGGTGAGTTTTTTTATCGATGTCCTTGCACCAATCCACAAACTCACGAACGCCTTTTTCACATATTGACATATTTCCTTCATTGATGCTGTAAATATTGCCTTGTTCGGGAAAATGCATATCGGCATGCGAGAGACAGAATTCTCCGATACTCGGTTCTAAAGTAAAGCCATTGACGCCGTGACCCGTGGTATAAACAAGCATGGTAGAGGATCCATAAATGACATATCCCGCAGCCACTTGTTCGCTTCCTTTTTGTAAAAAATCATTGATATTGGCCAAATCTCCCACTGAACTGCTTCTTCTTAAAATAGAGAAAATGGTGCCAATGCTGACGTTGACATCGATGTTAGAAGACCCGTCCAAAGGATCAAATAAAATCACGTATTTGGCTTTTCTGCAATGCTCTAAATCAAAGGCAAAGTATTTTTCATTTTCCTCACTTCCTGCTCCGCACACTTGTCCTCCCCATTTCACCGCATTCAACAAAGCTTGGTCAGAAAATACATCCAACTTCATTTGGGTCTCGCCTTGAACGTTGGTGGTTCCTTCTGCACCCAGAATATCTTGAAGTCCAGCTTTATTGACTTTGTGATTGATGATTTTGGCAGCAATACTGATGTCGGCCAAAAGTCTGCTCAGATCTCCGGAGGCAAATGGAAAATCTGCCTGTCGCTCCATGATAAATTCATTCAAAGTAACCATGCTCATGGTTTCAAAGGTAGTTAATCTTGCTTTGCTGTTGGATTTGTTTTATCATTGTAAGTAGAAATCCTTGCCATGAAACACTATCTAAAAACCCTTTTCATCATTTTTTGCATTGGTTGTGTCAGCCAGTCAATAGCTCAATGTCCCACGTGTACCATAGATTCTACCTGTGTCAGTACGGATGGTTTTCCAACCATTTGCCCGGCTACGCTGCCCAATGCAACGGTAGGGGAGTATTACGAGGGATTCCTTACATTTTATATGCCGCCTGTGATCAATGATCCTGGATCAGGATTGACCGTGGATTTGTTGCAAATCACCATTACCAGCGTCAATGGATTGCCCTTTGGAATCGAATACACCGTGAATGATGCGGATAATATTTTTTATCCTACACAAGGAGAGTTGTATGGCTGTGCAACGCTTTGTGGCATTCCCATTTTACCCGGAACCTATGACGTGGTGATTTCCGTGGAGGCGATTGTTTCCGCTTTGGGAAGTCAAATCACCCAATACGATAGTTTCATTTATACCATTGTGGTGGATCCGGGTGCGGGCGGCACATCCACTTTTTCTTATGATAATGCCGCGGGTTGTGGATCTTTGGATGTGCAGTACCAGGCCACCGTTGCAGGTCAGCCCGGACAATACACCACTTATACTTGGGATTTTGGAAATGGCACCTCTTCCTCTGATTTCTTGCCTGCGTTGGTGCACTACGATGCTCCTGGGGTGTACACTTGTTCATTGACCACCATCATCAGTAATTTTCAATTGAATGATGTAACGCTCAGCGGTGTCAGTGCCAATTGGGGTGGGGATGTCGATGATTTTTTCAGTCCCCCAGGTGATCCCTATTTCACGGTTCAAGACGCTGCAGGAAATGTTGTATATTCCTCTACTATCTTGAGCAATGTCAACTCAGGAAGTTGGACAGGAGTCAATGTAGCCATGACCTCACCGGGCTATTCCATCACTTTTTGGGATGCAGATGATATTTCTGCAGATGATGATTTGGGAACCATCAATATCAATGTTGCGGTGGGAAGTCAAAATTTTGATGCGGGCAATGGCACCTATGGCAATGTGGTGATCGGTTTAGACGAGATTACCAATATCACAAGCACGGCCGATATTCAGGTTTTTGAAAGTCCTCAGACGAGCATTGTATTAAATGACAATTTCATTACCTTATCCAATGATACATTGACCAATTATTTTTGGTATCAGAATGGAGTGCTGATAACAGGAGAGAATGGATCAGCTTTGACGGCTTCATCCAGCGGTTATTATCATGCGGTAGTGAGTAATATATATGGATGCAGCTATGAAACCGACTCGGTTTTATACTGCGCTCCCGCTGAAATCAGTTTCAACAATCTTCAGCAGCAATTGTCCATAGAAGATATTTATCAATCCTACCAGTGGTTTTACAATGGAATCGCGTTGACGGGAGCAACCACTTATTATATCATCAATCCGACAGATGGGGTATATGCTGTGGAGGTAACCAATGAGTTTGGCTGTACTTTGATGTCCAATATTTGGCTCATCAACGGAGTGGAGGAAAGGGCGATGCAGTGCAAGGTTTTCCCCAATCCTGCCAGTGACAGGGTGATGATTCAGGGTCTTGCACAATACCCTAACGGCGAGTTGTTCATTTATGATGTTCTGGGCCAGGTTGTTTTTAAAGAAAAAATAATGGGAGATCAATTGAATTTGGATTTATCTACTTGGAGTCCTGGAGTGTATCAGATTGTAGTAAAAACTGACCATTTAACGGAGAGCATGGAGTTGATCAAGCGGTAAGGATAGGGGAATTTTAGATTCTTTGATTAGTCCTTTCAGCGCTGGATTTGCGGGTGTTTGACGATCTATTTGGTAGCTGTTATGCAGCGTTACGGTCATATTGCTTGATGGCTTTCAGTTCTGCCTTCTTTTGGTTTTTCTCCTCTTCAATGTCGAAATCGTCCTGAAGTCCAAGCCAAAACTTTGCAGAATTTCCAAAATATTTGGATAGTCTCAGCGCGGTGTCTGCGGTGATGCGTCTTTTCCCTTTAATGATAGATGAAATACGAGTCTGTGGTATTCCAATGTCTTTGGAAAGTTTGTATGCACTGATTTCTAAGGGCAGTAAAAATTCTTCTTGAAGAATTTCTCCGGGATGAGTATTTTTTAATTTTTTCATGTTCTCTCGTTTTAGTGGTAATCAATAATTTCTACTTGTTCGGCATTTCCATTGTTCCATTTAAAAATGATGCGCCATTGGTTATTTATTCTGATGGAGTAAAAGTCTTTTAAATTTCCTTTTAATTTCTCAAGTCGGTTCGATGGGGGAATTTGCAAATCATTCAAATCTTGAGAGTTGTTTAACATTCTCATTTTTCTACGGCCTATTTCTTGAATTTCAGTCGGCAAGCCCTTCACTCGTTCACCTTCCCATATTTTTTGGGTGTCTTTATCTCCAAAAGAAGTTAACATGCTTCCGTTTTGCGTTACTTACGTCAAAGGTAGTTATTTGGTTGAAATCATCCAAAATTTGTTCAAGAGATTATTTTTGGGTTTATGATTTTGCTATGAGAAAAACAACCAAAAACCCGCAATTTCCAGGTACCATCACAACAGCTTATTTTGACCAGTGTGGTCACTGCACCATAGCGTTAATTGAATAAATTGTGCTACGTTCAATTGTTCTGGTCGGAGTTGTAACAGCTCATTTTCAAAACCAGAGGGCAACAACGATTTGATGGAGTTTCGCAGTGTTTTTCTTCTTTGATTGAATGCCGTTTTGACTACCTTTTTAAACATCGCCTCATCACATCCTAAATCATGCACACCATTGCGCTTCATCCTGATCACCCCGCTTTTCACCTTGGGTGGGGGAATAAATTCATCTTCGTGCACCGTAAACAAATACTCCACTTCATACCACGCTTGAATCAACACACTCAAAATACCGTATTCCTTCCCTCCGGGTGGATTGCTCACCCGCATGGCTACTTCTTTCTGAAACATGCCCACTAGCTCTGGCACGTGGTCTTTGAAATCTAACACATGAAAAAGAATTTGGGAAGAAATGTTGTAAGGGAAATTGCCCACCACCGCAAGTGGAGATTTCCATTTTTCGTGCAAATTCATTTTCAAGAAGTCTTCACCCAAAATGCGTGGGCGCAAATCCGGATAATGCTGGTGCAGATAGGCCACCGATTCGATGTCAATTTCTGAAACCCATAGTTCATAAGGCAACGCAAGCAAATGTTGTGTAAGGGCACCCGTTCCGGGACCGATCTCAACAATGGTGGTATATCCGCCATGACCTGAGAGTCCTTGGGCAATTTGTTGAGCAATGGCACTGTTTTTAAGGAAGTGCTGACCGAGATGTTTCTTGGGTTTAACGTACATGATAAGGGATGGGTAAAAATGAATAACCTTGCTCTTTTAACGCTCGGAGCACTGCAGGCAATGCTTGCAGCAAAACGGGACTGGCTTTCATGCTGTCATGAAAAACCACAATGGATCCGGGTTTGACCGATGACAATACTTTTTGAGTGCATTTTTCGACAGAAATATGAGCGTCAAAATCTCCGGCCAAAACATCCCACATGATCAATTGAAAATGCTTTTTAAGTGCCTTGGTTTGGGTGCGTGTAATTCTGCCGTAAGGGGGTCTAAACAAACCAGATGGAATCACGGTTTTGGCTTGAAGGGTATTCCTGATGTATTGCGCATACCCCGTCTTCCAGCCATCTAAATGCTGAAAGGTATGATTGCCAATATGATGTCCAGCAGCTTGGATGGATTGAAAAATTTCAGGATGATTCACCACGTTTTTTCCTACACAAAAAAAAGTGGCTTTTGCTTCATGTTCTTGCAAAATGGCCAATGTTTTTTCTGTGATGACGGGCGTAGGTCCGTCATCAAAGGTCAAGTACACCACTTTATCCTCACCCGCCATTCGCCAAGTAAACTCTTGGGCGATGGCTCGAATTATTCGGGGCGTTTTGTGGAAGTACATCATTCAGGGCGAAAGTACAATGCTTTTGATCATCTCTCTTTTTTTTGATGTGGAAGGTTGGTCAACGATGTGCAAAAAATAAATGCCTGCCGCACATAACACTCCGTTCTCATCCAATCCATCCCACATCCACTCTGCTGCTTGCAGATTAAGCTCGCAGGTAGTAAGGTTTCTAACCACCCACCCATCCATCCCGTGAATTTGAATGGTCATCAAGTGATTCTCTTCACTTCCTTTCCACCGAATAAACAGTTGATCATTTTTCAAGTCGTTGTTCGGGCTGAACCATTCCGAGGAGAGGCTCCAATTTGGATTTACTTCCTCATCTAGCCCTGTTTCATCTTGAGTAAAATAGCCAGGAGTGGCAAAGCCATAATGCTCCGCACCGCTGGTCCAGCATCCATCATTTTGCGGACAGGGAATTTTGATTCTCTCAAACGAAACCCCTTGTGGGTCATAGATAATCGGATGATGATGATCTTCATTGTATTCCATCGTTTCCATCACCTTATCCCATCGATTTTTCAAGGTCACTTGTCCCGCACTTTGGGTGAAATAAGGCAAAGGGGCGCTGTGATAATGGGCTGTAAATTCTGACGGAGGAGGGTAACTTCGGGCTACCGCTTCGGGATTTTCACTGATGCAAACCGCCGTTTTAGGGGCAATGAAATGATGATGATAGGCGATACAATCCTCATCACCACTTGCATTTTCAATGTGGATTTCATCCAATGTGATTACGCGTTGACCGTTGTTATATAGTTCAACAAAGGCGGGACTATTCTCGTATGGATGGGAGAGCACTTCAGTGATGAAAATTTCGTTGGATTGAATATTTTTGGGTTGACCAATGTGTATTTGGACGTGATAAAGGGTGTCGGATAAACAACTCTTGAGTTGGTGGATACTGAGATTTTGAAGCGAGCTGTCCATCCATTCATCAGCGTCAAACCAAGCGCTGTCACTCAAATGCTGAAGCGGTAAATGATACTCTTGCTGTTGGTATTGCAAGGCAATGCTGTCTTGACGAAGAGGTCGATTGGTCCAAAGAAAAACTTTACCCAAAGTGTCAATGCCATAATCTACCAATGCAAATTCTTCTTCTGGAACACCCATTGCGTATTGGCAGTTTTGGGTACCGGGCGTTCCTCCTACCAATTGACAACTTTGTTTCCAATTGAAATGATCGCTGCAAAGGAGGTGCGGCCGAACCTGCTCCAACGACCATCCACCCTCTAGCCCTTCATCATTTTCATAATCATTCAGATGGTAAACCACGAAGTCCACTAATTCACCAGAGGGAGAAAGCAGGCTCAAGCTGTCGCCTCCGTTGGTCAACAATCCAAAGCTTTCAATGCCGATCACATTGCCTGTGAAATTGAATACAGCGCTGAGATCACAGAGTATCGCATAGCCATTGGAATCAATACTTCCGTTGATAATCGGTTTGATGGTGCTGGAATTCACCCATTGCCAATCTTGAAGAGAAATGGGAAACGGGGAGTTGTTATATAATTCAACATACTCCATTTCGGGCAGTCCATTGGTAGGAGAGGGATCGGCCATGATTTCATTGATGACGACCTCTCTAAAGGAGGGTTCGTATGCTACTGGAGGAATGTAAACAGGGCCGGAGTAACAATCATCAAGGTAGAAGTTGCTGCTATTAGAAGAAGTAAAATAGCATTGCCATGAAAGAAAATTAAACACGTTGTAAGTGCTGTCATCAGTGGCACCTACGAGCGTATAATCCGCGGAGTCATTGTCCATAAAAAACATTTGAAACCCATTGAATTTTCTGATTTTGAGCCAACCATTGATTCCACTGCTGATATTGAATCCGCTCATCAGCAAATTGGGAGAGGTAAGTCCATCGGTGCGTAAAAATTCAATGACATCATTACTGCCTGCGCTGCCCAATCGAATCATATAACCCATGGAGTTGTTGCCGGTTTCATATCCGGCACTGTCTATGACGGGAGAGTTGCTCAGAAATATTTTTCCGTAATTATTGGTGCTTCCGGCAAAACTCTGTTTGATGTAAAATCGCCATTCCACCGCTTCATCGGAGCAATTGCTGATGTCCCATGAAGCCGAAGCAAAGCCAGTTCCGTTGCTTTGGAGCTGCAGTTGCGCATTGCTATTGATGATGAACTGATTATCCGGACAATTCCATTGAGGATTCAAAATACCATCGCTAAATGTGGATTCGCACTGGGCGGACATTTTCAACATGGGAAGGAGGAGGAAAAGGAAGATGTGGTTTTTCATAGTCGGCAAAACTATCCTACCTTGCAGCGAAGAAATTGATTCATATAAGACGCACATGAAAGTAGCGGTAGTAGGTGCAACCGGCTTGGTAGGGACCAAGATGTTGCAAGTTTTGGAGGAGAGAAAATTCCCGGTGACACAATTGATTCCTGTGGCCACAGAGAAGTCGTTGGGCAAAACAGTCAACTTTAATGGCAAGCCTTGGGCCATTGTAACACCGGAGATGGCGGTGGAAATGGGGCCACAATTGGCGTTGTTCTCAGCAGGCGGAAATACCAGTATGCAATGGGCCCCGTTGTTTGCGGAAAGTGGATGTGTGGTCATTGATAACAGCAGTGCTTGGCGCATGGACCCCACCAAGAAGTTGATTGTTCCGGAGGTCAATGGAGATGTATTGACGCCAGAAGACAGAATCATCGCCAATCCCAACTGTTCTACCATTCAAATGGTGATGTTTTTAAAACCTTTGCATGATCTATATGCCGTTGACAGAGTAATAGTAAGCACATATCAAAGTGTAACAGGTACCGGAAAAATGGCAGTGGATCAATTGATGAATGAAAGGGCGGGGATTGAAGGCGAAATGGCCTATCGCTATCCCATAGATCTAAATCTCATTCCTCAGATTGATGTTTTTATGGAGAATGGCTATACCAAAGAGGAGATGAAAATGATTTTGGAAACCAAGAAGATCATGCAAGATGACAGCATACAAGTCACTGCCACTGCGGTGAGAGTGCCTGTGATGGGGGGGCATTCGGAGAGCATCAACGTTAGTTTCAAGCGTGATTTCAATCTAACGGAAGTACGAGAGGCCTTATCTCAATTTCCTGGAATCCAAGTGGTAGATGACATTGCCAATGCCCAATACCCAATGCCCAATATTCATGCGCACGATGCGGATGATGTTTTTGTGGGTCGTTTGCGTAGGGATGAAACCATGCCCAACACCCTCAATGCATGGGTTGTGGCGGATAACTTGCGCAAGGGAGCGGCCACCAATGCCGTGCAAATAGCGGAATATATTTTTTCTCGATAGCCATGAGAAGGGGTTTTTATCTTTTGATTTTTTTTGCTTGCATCGCTTGCGGCAATAGTGGAGGAGGTAACTCCTCTTCCGCTGAATCCCCCAAGAATTGGGCAACGGACATTGCGGAAAATCCAGAGGAGCATCACATTCAATCGCCCGAGGGTTGCTTCCGATTGGCCTCTTGGAACATTGCCAACTTGGGCAAATCCAAAGACGACAGTGAAGTTGCCTACATGGCCAAAGTGCTCAAGGATTTTGATATCGTGGCCATTCAAGAGGTGGTGGCAGGAGAAGGAGGAGCACCCGCTGTCGCTCGCTTGGTGGATGAGCTCAACCGCAAAGGAAGTAAATGGGAGTATGCAGTGAGCAATCCCACAACAGGCAATGGCGTGGAGCGCTATGCTTTTTTGTGGAGGCCACACAGAATCAAGCTTTCAGGAAAGCCTTGGTTGGAAAGTCAAGTGGCTGCGGTGATTGATCGCGAGCCTTATTTGGGTCGATTTACATTTGGCAATAAAACTTTTTTATTGGCCAATTTGCATGCAGTTCCCAAGGATAAGGGCCCCAATACAGAAATTGCAGCGCTCAAAGATCTCACCAAATGGTATCCCAATGATGCCATTGTTTTGGTTGGCGATTGCAATGCAACGCAAGAGGAATTTGGCGCTCAAGAATTGTATAAAGTAGGTTTCAAAGACGTGATGGACAATCAAAAGACCACCCTCAAAATGAAGCCAGACAAGAATGGGCAACATTTGGCCAATGCCTATGATCATATCTATTTGGAGCAAAAAGAATGGCAAGTAGCTGAGCATGGATGTTATGATATCAGCCGAGATTGGTCGGATTTAAAGAGCACAAGATTGATAAGTGATCATATTCCTGTTTGGGCATGCCTCTCTGTGCGGTAAATTCGCAACATGAATGATCCAAAACGTTATCTCATCACAGCGGCCTTGCCCTATGCCAATGGGCCTATCCACATCGGACATATAGCGGGGGCTTATTTACCCGCTGATATTTATGTTCGTTACTTAAAGGCCAATCAGAAAGACGTGGCATTCATTTGCGGTTCTGATGAGCATGGAGCGGCTATCACGCTCAGAGCGCACAAAGAGAAAAGCACCCCGCAGGCCATCGTGGATCAATACCATCAAATGATGGGGAAATCTTTTGCTGATTTTGGGATTCATTTTGATATTTATCATAGAACCTCTTCTGCGGAACACCATGCGATGTCGCAAGAGGTGTTCAAAAGACTGTTGGAGAAGGGCATGTTTGAAGTAGAAACTTCTATGCAGTATTATGATCCGGAAGCCAAGCAGTTTTTGGCGGATCGTTACATCATCGGTACTTGTCCCAAATGTGCCAATGATCGCGCCTACGGTGATCAATGCGAAAAATGCGGCACCGCGCTGAGTCCTTTGGAATTGATTGAACCCAAGTCCACTTTGAGCGGAAGTGCCCCTATTTTAAAAGAAACCTCGCATTGGTATTTGCCCATGGGTCAGCATGAAGCTTGGATCAAAGGTTTCATTTCGGAAGGAAAATTGGAGGGCGGCCAGCATCACATCACCAAAGAATGGAAGGCGCATGTGCTTGGACAATGCATGAGTTGGATCGATGGAGGATTGCAGAGCAGAGCCATGACCCGAGACTTGGATTGGGGAGTGCCTGTGCCTGTGGAAGGGGCAGATGGAAAGGTGTTGTACGTATGGATGGATGCGCCCATTGGCTATATCACCAATACCAAGGTGTGGGCGGAACAGAACGGGAAGAATTGGGAAGATTATTGGAAAAGTGAAGAGTCCAGATTGATTCATTTTATTGGCAAGGACAACATTGTTTTTCACTGTATCATCTTCCCCATTATTTTAAAAGCGCACGGAGATTTTGTACTTCCGTACAACGTACCGGCCAATGAATTCATGAATTTAGAGGGGGATAAAATTTCTACCTCTCGCAACTGGGCGGTGTGGTTGCATGAATATTTGGAAGAGTTCAAAGACAAACAAGATGAAATGCGATATGTTCTTTGTTCGATCATGCCGGAACAAAAGGACAGTGAATTTACTTGGGCGGATTTCAAGGATAGAGTGAACAACGAATTGGC